>Ga0074195_1000509_pt1 | contig 73935 bp, 70 predicted proteins | sample EPASupsiteHSE623_FD_64525 | JGI IMG/M metagenome (GOLD analysis project Ga0074195, IMG submission 64525) | Bioremediated contaminated groundwater from EPA Superfund site, New Mexico - Sample HSE6-23 | ecosystem: Environmental > Aquatic > Deep subsurface > Groundwater > Contaminated ...
ATAATTTCTAAAGGAAAAAAAAATTTAAAATCCAACGCCGGCTATCACAGTGAGAAACTCAAAAAAATCCTCCGGAAGAAATTCGACCAGGACTTCGATGAAGCCATCGCGACCCTAAAGAACCAAGCCTACATCGCTACCATCAAAAAAGACGATCCGAAATATTACATCCTTGATCTCGGCAAAGCATATTCCGTCATGAAAAACCACGGGCTGAACGTCTCCCCTCTTGGCGGGGGCAGGGTCCACCATCTGGATTGACCGTATTTAATTCTGTTAACTTTTTTTAACAACAATTTTATAGCTTGTTTGCAAACATCTGGGAAAGGACATTCTCATGAAACAGCCATTTGAGGGATTATTCGGAGATACCTGCGAGACCCGGCTCCTCCAGTTCCTGCTGCCTATGTACGGCATCGAGTTCGATATGGCCGAACTTGTGGAGGAGATCGAGCTCACCCGGCAGTCCATCGCAAAAGCCATGAAAAAATTCTCCGACCGGGGCATGGTGAAGATACGGAAAGATGGACGCACCTGGCTCTACTCGATCAATGAAGAGTCGCGTCTCGTAAAACGTCTTGAGGATTTTGATAACTCGCTCATCGAGTCAATGATTGGACCTGCGGAATTTAAAAAGATCGAGAATGCTCATGAAAATCAGGTCCATGCTTCCTCGCAAAAAGAATCCGGGCAGGTGTCCAGAAAGCCCCGGGTCCCATATGGCACATCCGATGATGCAGCACTCTGTGTTGCCAGCCGCACCGGGAATTATCTGAGCAAAAAGGGTCAGGTAAAATAATAATCGGCATCCCTTAATCTCTCCATCACCCAATCACTATCAGGATTTTCTCACCATGCGTCTCGCCCCCGAACTCAAATCTAAGATCGACTCACTCTGGGATAAATTCTGGAGTGGCGGCCTCTCCAACCCGCTCCAGTCCATCGAGCAGATGTCCTATCTCATCTTCATGAACAGGCTCGAAGCAATGGACACGTTTGAAGAGAAACGGGCGCATGCGAAGGGGCTGCCGTACACATCAATTTTTGAAGGGCAGACCGATTGCCGCTGGTCGCACTGGAAGCATTACAAAGCCGAGAAGATGCTGGAGCATGTCCGGGATGAAGCATTCCCGTTCATCAAGAATATCCATGACGGGGAAAAGACGCTCTTTGCCCAGCACATGAAAGATGCCGTCTTCCTGATCCCCAAACCCTCGCTCCTGCAGGAAGCCGTCACTATCATCGATGAACTCAAGATCTCGGCACAAAATCGGGACACGCAGGGCGACATTTACGAGTACCTGCTTTCGCAGCTCGCAACCGCAGGAAAGAACGGGCAGTTCCGCACGCCTCGGCATGTTATCCGGATGATGGTCGAGCTCGTTGATCCGGATATCAATGACCGGATCTGTGATCCCGCCTGCGGTACCGCCGGGTTCCTCGTCAACACATACGAGCACATCCTCAAACGATACACGAGCCCGGATAAAATCGATGTGGACCCTGAAGGGGGATACCACAACCTTCTCGGGGATAAGATCACGGATCCGAAACACTGGGACAAACTCTGGAAGCACACCTTCTACGGGTATGATTTCGATAACACGATGATCCGGATCTCGCTCATGAACATGGTACTCCACGGGATCAAGGCACCTCAGGTCGCTCTGCAGGACACGCTCTCAAAAGGGTTCACGCAAAACGACCGGTATACCATTGTCCTCGCAAACCCTCCGTTCAAGGGGAGCATCGACAAGAGCGACATCAACGATGCCCTCACCATCCAGACCACAAAGACCGAACTGCTCTTTGTCGAGCGGATGGTGCACCTCCTCCAGATTGGCGGGAAGTGCGGGGTCATTGTGCCGGACGGTGTACTGTTCGGCAGCTCCAATGCCCACAAGAAACTCCGGCAGATTCTGCTGGAGCAGTGCCAGCTCGAAGGCATCGTTTCCATGCCGTCCGGTGTCTTCAAGCCGTACGCCGGGGTTTCCACGGCCGTCTTGATCTTCACCAAAGGCGGATCTACCGACAAGGTCTGGTTCTATGATATGGACGCGGACGGGTACTCGCTCGATGACAAACGGACATTCATTGATGGTAAAGGGGATATCCCGGATATCATCCAGCACTATCGCAACCGGAAGAAAGAGAATCCCGCAGACCGGAAAGGCAAATGTTTCTTTGTACCAATAAGCGAGATCAAGGAGAACGGATACGATCTCTCCATCTCGCGGTATAAGGAGATTGAGTATGCAGAAGTCCAGTATGAAAAACCAGAAGTGATCATAGAGAAGATCGAGACGCTGGAAAACGAGATCCAGAAGAGTCTTAAGGAACTGAAAACGTTGTTGAAAACCAATAATCAATAATCTCTTTCTTGCCGCATTACATCAAAAGTCCGGGAAAAATGAGCCCCTTAGTATAGTGCAGTAAATGGCTGGTGTTCGGTCACTATACTGTACATATATAGAGAAAATCCTGCAATCCCCAACCATGATCTGGCGCTGTTAATTTGCCGCACCTCCCCACTCCCCTCCCAAATCCGGCCCCGTAAAACCCTTCTTTCTCAAACCGGTAGCCGCGCCCGATCGCATATTCTTCCCGCCCCCCAATCGCGCCCCAATCCAAGCCCCGATTCCCGCATACAAGCCAGAATACCTACCAGAATCCCCGCATCCACCTCAAAGTATATAACCCGACCGGATAAGATTCGGATCAATACAATGATCCACGAACGCATTGAACGACTGAAAAAATGGGTGAAAGAGACCATTGCAGTGATTGCGGAAAAGCTCGCAGCTGCAACCCACTGGATAACACCCGCGACATCAGCCATACACAATGCCCGCGTGATCATTGCAGCATCCAAGAGAAACGTACTGGACATGGGGAAGCGGTACAGGAAAACGAGCGGCCACGCCCCACTCTTCTCGCTCTTCACCTTCTTTAAAGATAGTCAGTAGACGTCGGTCCGGTGTTCCGGGTTCTTCATCGTGGTTTTCATCCTGTAGGTTACCTGCCGATTCGCAGAAAGGCAACCCATGGGAGAACCAGAGCCCCGGCTCTCCCCGGACCGGCGTTTTTGGATTAGAATGAACGAGCACCAGCGCCCGAAGGAATCGTTGTTGAACAAACCCCAGACCGAAGTGAAAGAAATGAACGGATTATTTGCAGTATATGGAACAGAAAAGAACCAGGAACAGCAGGAGAAAACAATGTACAATGAGAAGCAGATCGCTACCGGCATGAGCGTATCCAAAATTGGTGCAATGACGGGAGAGTGGGAGGAATGACCGGCCTGCACCACGCAAACCGGGTCGTGGATGAAGCGGTCCTCATCGTGCTTGCACACCAAAAATGCGTATTCAAGATTACCGGAGCAGGCAGCCCGGTCGACATCATCGCCAACGATCAGGTAGGACCGACCATCGTCTGCGCGATTCGTTCTAAAGTGCCCATCAATAATGCGCCTGCGGTCATGAAAGCATACGCTCCCCGGATCGCAGCACTTATGGAGATCGGAGTTGGGACGCCATGCAACCGCGAGCTCTGGATCACCTCCCGTCCGCATGGCTGGGTCTGGTACGAGGTTGCCCGGGGCAATCTTGCCCGCATGGACGCTCCCTTCAGCCCGCAAATCCGGTACACCTGGAACGGCTCATTCCTCCCACGGAGCGCCGATCATCCGATCCGCATGACCGCAACCCCGGAATCGGAGGCCGGGGCTGTAAACGCGCCGGTTCGCACCCCCTGAAATGGGAGTATCCCCTCATAAAACCCATATTGGTATGTCAAAGGGCCCCGAGACAGGAAAGAAAAAACAGCAGAGAAAAGGAATGAGCAACATGGCAGATTTCGCACAGAAAACCAACATAAAGAGCGCGGTTCGCAAGCTTGCGGACCCGATTACCGATGTGGCAGCGTTCAACACGATCGTCCAGTCAGTAATCACCACAAACCCGTTCGGGTGTGTATCGTATATGAACGCGGGCGAGAACCACCAGCCCGTAGAGAAGAGCAGGGAAGCCTACACGGCAAAATTCGTGTACCAGGATGCAGAGGCAACCCGCATCGGCAGCGGCTCGGAAAGCTACAACACGATGGCCGGTTTCACTGCCGGGATCACCGCTGTGCTCGCCAACACCGCAAACAACACAGCGCACGGCGGCAGTGTCTACCATGACACGGATAAGGACACCTTCTCGGTGACCCTGAAGTGCCACGATCCCAACGGTGAGCTGTACTTCGTCAACATCTCGCGCCAGCAGGTAGCGATCTCCTCGTACGAGGACGACTCGATCCGGACCGTGATCGAGACCTGGGCAGATGGGGTGACAGCATTAGCCTGAGGTGAGGATGATGGACAACGAACTCATCCTCACAGGAGCCTTCCTCGGGTCGGGACTGCTCGCCTACGCGATCATCCCGGGGCTCCTCGTGGTCTGGGACCGGGTCCTCGACCACATGGAGTCAGGAGAACAGAAAAAGCAGTAAACGGCGGGGGAACAATCCCCTGCCAAATCTTATTCTTCAAAGATTCGCAAGAGACCCTAAAACCAGCTCTCCAGCGTCTTCTGCCCGGCCTTTACCGTGAAGTTCTCAAGCGCCCGGTTCACCCGCTCTTCCGAGAATTCATAGCCATCGCAGAGCATCTTTTTTATTCCCGCTGTGTCGGGGTGCCCCCAGGCAAGCGTATAATCATCCGTCACCGGGGGATGCAGAAAGAGGTCCATCACCGGGGCCGGATCGAAGTCCGGCTGCTTCTCTTTGAGTTTCTGAACAAACTCTCCCTTCTGCACGATCTTGAGGCCGGTCTTTGCGCCAACGCCGTCAACGCCCGGGTTGAAATCTGTCCCGATCAGGATGCTGATCTCGATCAGCTGCTCGCGGGTGAGGTGCAGGCCGTTGAGCACTTCAGAGAGGACCAGCCGCTCCGGGCTGACGGTGATCAGCCGGCCCCGGATCTTGCGCTTGCCGCTGACCGTAAGATTCCGTACAAGGGTGGGGGCACCGAACAGCAGGGTATCATAATCCTGCGACACCACGTAGCGGGCTTCGCCTTTTGCCACCATGTAGGATGCCTGCGCTTCCCCTTCACCCGGTGCCTGCACGAACGGGATGCCCAGCAGGCCAAGCAGTTCCTTGGAAGACGCAATGATAGCGGCATCCACCCGGGTTGCCGATCGCGCCTGCTTGTACGCCTCTGCCTCATCCCCGCGTTCGACCGCTTCCTTCCAGCGTTCCCCCGCGGTATCGCGGATCTTGCGGCGCTGGTCAACAGTAGACTGCTTGAGTTCTCCGGGTTTTCCGTCAAAGACAAAGACCGGCTTGATCCCCTTGTCCATGAAATTTGCAATACGGAACAGGATGCCGGATAGGTGTGAGGTGACCCTCCCGCGCCCGTCCATCAGGGGAGTCCCGTCCGGCTGCCGTATGATGGTTAAGAACTGGTAGAGGGTGTTGTTCGCATCGATAGCCGCAATACCGGGAATGGTCTCTAACGTGACCGGTGTCTTATACTCTGCCAGAATATCCCGAAGTGCAACGCCCATCCCTGTTCACCTGATAGTACATACGTTATTTGTACGCACGTTTAGCATATTCGGCGCCGGGTTCGTCAAGATGAGAGATTACTGGGTCATTTTTCCCGCACGCACGTATAGATTGTTTCGGGATTAGTGCGGAGCATCCGTTCGCAGGCGATCACGCTGTTTCAAGGTTACCAGCCCTGGCCCGCAGGGAGATAAACAGCCCTCCCTGCAAGAGCATCACGAGACGTGCGGCACCAGCAATCACGAGTTCCGGCCGGCACCAGAGGATGAGAACGGGGGGATCCAGTTATTGCGAACGTGAGTCGGAAATCAACAGCAGATCATGGATATCTAAGCTTTTAGGTGATGAGAGCACAGTAATTAATCGAACAACAGTTTCGGAGTTCGCATGGACACAAAAAATCTCATCCCCCTTCTTGCAATGCCGCTCCTGCTCCTTGCCGTGGAGATTGGCGCACTGCTGATCTCCCTGCCGGTGCAGGCATCAGGGATCGTTGCATTTGAAGATCCCACCTCCCTTGAAAACCCGGTCATCTTTATCGCAATCCTGCTGGTCTTTACCGCATTCCTGCTGCTCCTGATCAAATTCGATATGAAGAAAGTGATCGCGGCAGTCATCGGGCTCTCGCTGTTTTTGACATTTGCGTATATCTTTGCTGCCCTTGTCTATGCAGCAATAGGAGTTTCAGACATTGCCAATATCCTTGTGCTGGTCCTCTCGATACTCGCAACAGCGCTCCTGTACAAATACCCGGAATGGTACGTGATCGATGCGCTCGGCATCCTGATAGGCGCCGGGGTCGCCTCAATCTTCGGGGTATCCTTAGATGTGCTTCCGGTTGTCATCCTGCTCATCCTGCTCGCGGTGTATGATGCGATCTCGGTGTACAAGACCAAACACATGATCACCCTTGCCGAAGGCGTGATCGATCTCAAAACCCCGATCCTTTTTGTTATTCCCAAGCGCCGGGACTACTCGTTCATCAGGGAAGGTATCGGGAAACTCGGCGATGGCGGGGAGAGGTCCGCGTTCATCATCGGTATGGGCGACATGATCATGCCCTCCATACTCGTAGTATCAGCCAATGTATTCATTAAAGGAGCAAGACTGGGTGGAATCATCAATCTTCCCGCGCTCGGCGCAATCATCGGTTCGCTGGCCGGTCTCTGCGTGCTTTTGTATTTTGTCATGTCCGGAAAACCCCAGGCCGGACTCCCGCCATTGAATGGGGGGACTATTCTCGGTTTTGTCGCGGGGTTGGCCGCGATGACGTGGGTGTGAAGAATCGTAACCACCCATCAAATTTCTTTATGATGAACGCCGCCGCCCCCGAAGGGACGCCCCCGCGGCGGTTTTAACGACCATAATAATGACACTCATTCCCCCACCGTACCTCGGAGAGTATTCATGGCAGTCGAACCACAGGGACTCGTGGATATGAGATATCCATAGCAGGCCCTGAGGCGGGGTCTCCTCACAATTGTTATTATTGATGCTTTTTCAGGAATTACTGGGTGAACTCAATTTGTTTACACCCTTTCTTAAATGTATTAAAAAAGAGGAATCAGACGGTCTCAGGATTTATTCCCGCACGATCGGTACGGGGCTTCCTGTGCAGCCGTTTTCGTTTGGGTTTTTTGACATTTTCCGTGTCGGAATCTTCTTCCATCTCGGTCTCTTCAGGTTCATGCCGGATAGGAGACCGGATATCCGTAACCGTTCTCTTCTTTTCCACCGGTTCCGGCTTGTGTGTCAGGATCTCTGCGAGCACTGCCTCGACACCGTCTCCGGTCTTGGTTGACATCGTCAGGTAACCTTCCCCACCAACAAGGTCGGACTTATTGGCCACGACAATCATGGGCACATCCACCATGCCTTTGACTTCATCGCGCAGGTGGAGCTGGACATCCATGGGATAGCCGCAGTGCTCCGATGGATCGAGAATGAAAAGAACAATATCTGCGACATTCATCATCGCAGAGAGTGCCTGGCGCTCGATCTGGTTGCGTTCCTCTGCCGGGCGATCAAGAATGCCCGGTGTATCCACGAACTGGATCCGTTCCCGAGGGAGATCCCGGTGACCGACAATAACGCCTTTCGTGGTGAACGGGTACGCTGCCACTTCCGGGGCAGCTGATGAGACCCGCTTGATAAACGAGGATTTCCCGACATTGGGGTATCCTGCAATAACGATAGTATATCCTTCCTCGACATGGGGAAGGTGGCGCAGGACATTTCTTACTTCATTTAAGAAGAGCAGGTCCTTGTCAATCTGGTGCACCATGGACGCGAGCCGGGCTACCGCCCGCTTACGCACAATGAGGGTATCGGCAGCCTTGCGGGACTGCACTGCCAGCTGGTTTCCCACCATCTTGGTATGCTTGGCTGCCCAGCCAACAGCACCAAGGGACATTTTTATTTTTTCAATCCCGTAGAGGATATCAGCCAGTTCCCGGTAAAACGGGGGGAGTTTATCAAATTCGGGAAATCCCCGTATGATATAGACAAGGCGATCGTGAACCGCTGCACCAACAGCCCGGACGAACTCTTCGTTCGCGCGCTCCTTGTTGGTCTTCTCCTTCATCTTTTTAGCTGCACGGCGGAAACTCCGGTCGAGGATCTCGTCCGCAGTTGGCACCGTCGGCATTGTTTCAAATTCCATAAATCGCCTACCTATATATTTATGGACCGTCATACGGTATATCGTTATGGACCTGTCCCTGATCCAAAAAGATATTCTTATTACGTTAATCACTCTCTATCACCGGCATTCCCACTCCATTAAAGGCGAAGAGATCGCTGACCTCATCCAGCGCAACCCGGGGACTGTGCGCAACCAGATGCAGGCATTAAAAGCAATCGGACTGGTGGATGGCGTACCCGGCCCAAAAGGGGGGTACATTCCCACAGGTCTTGCCTACCGGGAACTCAACCTGAAGGTATCCGAAGAAGGCGATTATGATGTCGCGATCAGTAAAAACGGGGTTGTAGTCAATGGGGCAAATGTCCACGAGATCGCGTTTAACACCCTCTGCCATCCTGATGTCTGCCATGCGGTGATCAAACTTGTCGGGAGCGCAAAACTCTTTGAGATCGGTGATCAGGTCACGGTCGGTCCGACACCGGTCAACAAGCTCCTGATCCGGGGGGAGGTATTCGGGAAAGACGAGTCCAAACAATCTCTACTCATTGCCACTTCAGAAATCATTTCACTTCCCAAGAAACCGATCAGCACCTACATGAGCAGTCCGTTAAAAACCCTGACCTGCACCGACACGCTCCATGATGCACTGGTTCTTTTTAATCACGAACATATTCACGGTGCCCCGATACTTAAAGACGGGAAGCTGGCAGGAATTATCACCATGAGTGATCTCGCAAAATCCATTGAAAAGAATCTGCCCCTTACTACAAAAGTGATTGAGGTGATGACATCTGATGTCGTGGAAGCCCCTGCAGATACCCGGCTTTTTGATGTAATCCGCAGGTTCAAGGAACGGGAGATCGGGCGTTTGATCGTTGTTGAGAACGGGACTCCTGTTGGCATTATCACCCAGTCTGATATTATAAGGGTATTTCCCACGCTCTAAATACAATATATTTAGATATTCTGAATGAAATTGTATGGGTGGAGAAGTATCCATGACTGAATTATCCCAGGCTGCAGTTGAACGAATTATAAAAAAGACCGGTGCCGAGCGTGTCAGTGCTGACGCCTGCGAAACGCTGGCAGATCTGATGGAAGAATACGGGACCTTCCTTGCAAAAGAGGCAAAAAAGATGTCAGACCACGCAGGCAGAAAAACCATGCGTGGATCGGACATCAGAATGGCTGCTGATATGTTCAAATGACCATAATCAGGTGATTAATCTAAAAAATAACTCTTTTTTTCCCGTTCTTTTAGAACAGTTTAAATATTTATACGTCGTCAATTTTTTTATGACTCGTGTATTTGCCCGCACCCTTTCGCGCAAGAAGATTATGAGCAACGATGGTAAGCTTATTGGCACCCTCAAAAACATCAGGGTCGACTTTGATTCCGGACAGGTTGTCGAGATGCTCGTCCACCCTGACCAGACCTTTGACACTGCAAATTATGACATGGAAGATGATAAGATCCTGAAGATTTCGTTTGAAGCGGTCAAGGATATCAAGGACTATATTGTTGTCGACCGTTTTGCGGCGCGAAGGTAGGACTCATATTTTTCAATCACTTCTACAAATCCGTCTCCATATCCTTTTTCTGCAACATACTGTGCCGCTGCCTTGATATCCTTATGGCCATTTGCAATGGTTGCACCTATGCCGGCAGTAGCCAGCATCTGGATATCATTGAGCGAATCCCCGACGGCAAGAAAATCAGATGGTGACAGGTGCATCTCCTGTGCCAGTGCAATAAGGGCAGTTCCCTTATCCACGCCGGGAGACTGCAGGTGGATCGCATACCCGGTATCGAGCACATTTACCGGGTATTCTTTTAAGAGCGTTTTCACTTCATCGACAGGAACGGTACGGCCAAATGCCAGATCGGCATAACGATAGGATGGGCTGTAGAGATCCAGTTCGATTCCCCTCGTACGGTAATGCGCCTGTAATGCATTCAGTGCGGTGCGGCATACTCCCTGGTCACCCCGAATGCGGAGGGTGCCGGTGAACCCGACCCGGAACACCCCCCCGTTCTCGGCAATGAATGTACCGCGGGTGCCAATCATTTTGCAGAGGGCATCCATGAAGCAGGAGGTATTCCCGCTCGCAAGTACCACTTCGATGCCGTCATCCACAAGAGACCTGATAGTATCGACTGCGCCGGTATTGATCCGGCGGGACGAATCGGTGATCGTCCCGTCAATATCCGTCAGGACTGCTTTTAACACGACTTGAGACCTGCCTCTTCAACAATGAACGGTGCTTCTCCCTCGGGAAGGTTGGGACTGTCCACGAGACGTGCAATACGTTTGCCGCCTTTGCTCTTGCGCAGGTAGAGACGGAAGGTAGCCGTGTGCCCGACAATGTTACCTCCGATGGGTTTTGTCGGGTCACCGAAGAAGACTGCCGGGTTGGACATGACCTGGTTGGTAACGAGCCCGACGCCGTTGTGCTCATCGATGAGCTTGAAGAGTTCATGCATATGCCGGTTCAGTTTCTGCTGGCGGGCGGCAAGGGTGCCCCTGCCGGCATATTCTGCCCGGAAATGGGCAGTGAGCGAGTCGATGATGAAGAGTTTTACCGGTTTATCGCTGTCCTTGAGTTCAGCCGCAAGATCGCGGGAGTTCTCGACAAGGAGCATCTGGTGGTCGGATGTGTGGGCCCGGGCAATATGGATATTTTTTAAAAATTCATCAACATCCGGGATATTATCCAGACCAAGACCGTTCACCATCTGTTCGATACGCTCGGGTCGGAAGGTATTCTCCGTATCGATGTAGATGGCGCTCCCGTCCAGCCCGCCCAGTTCTGTGGGAAGCTGCACGTTGACAGCCATCTGGTGAACGATCTGACTCTTACCGGAACCAAACTCACCGTACATCTCGGTGATGGCCTGAGTCTCCATCCCCCCGCCCAGCAGGGCGTCAAGTTCCGGGACCCGGAAGGACAGTTTTTTGATATCCTTTCGCTGTTCGAAAATGTCTTTTCCGGTCTTGAAACCGCCGATATCTGCAGCTTCACGGGCTGCCTTGATGATCTTTTTTGCGGTTGACTCGGAGATCTCCGAGACTTCAGAGAGTTCAGCCGGCGATGCGGTTGCGATACTTTCCACCGAGAGGTAACCAGCTTCGCGGAGCTTGTCTGCGGTGCTCGGGCCGACGCCCGGTAAATCTTCAATGTTTAATGGTCCTTCAGCCATTTCTTTACAACTCCTATGGCACAACAAGATGTTATAAACTCGCATATAACCCCGCGGAGTGCGTGGTGTGAAAGTGTGATTTATTCTTTGAGACTCTCGTTGAATCGCTGGAGATGCACCATTATTTCATCAGGGGTGAGAACCACCGACTCTGCCTGCTCCGGAATAATCCGGCTCCCTTTGAGAAGTCCTGATACCCTGAGTTCTGTACCGTGCGGAAAACTGCCCTCAATCAGGTAGCGATCTGTCCCATTATCGATGAATATGCAGCCCTGCCCATGAATGATAGTGCCGGAAAAAATAATGGGCTGTGCCGCTTCATCCGGCACCCGGAATGCGCTGCCCCGTCCCACGCCCAGTTCAATACCCCCGAACCGCCCGGCTTTGGCGGTTGCATGGTAGGCCTCCACCCGGTCACCCATCTTTAATGGCACGAGAGCGAAATCCCCCCAGAGAACCAGTTTGAGTTCCTCGCCTTCGTCACTCACGACGACATTTCTTACCCATGAAGCAGTGCCGTTCTTTGTGGTGAAGGAACGGGGCTGCTGCATCTGTTTCACCTGGCCCCTGACAGAGAAAATACCCTGGTCGCTCACAGAGCCAAGCGGTGTGAACGGCACGGAAACTACTGTATCTGTTACCATGACTGTGCTTGTCTCATCCAGGCTGTAATCCCGTCCCTCGCTCTTATGGTTGGGTTTTGCGCCGCTGATATGCACCGTTGTGCCGGGAGCGATATCGCACAGCAGTTCCGGAGCCCATGCAACAAGCCGGGCCGAACCTTTGTCATCCCCGATCACCGCTTCCACCATCTCGCTGGTAGTCCCGTCCCGGCGGGTGAACGAGCGGGGCTCGTTGATGCAGATCACGATTGCATCGAGATCCACCGGTTCATTGGAGAGGCTGCCTGCACCCGTCCCCTGTGCCGGCAGGGTGCAGGAGATCTCGCAGCTTGCCTGGCGAAGGGCAAGGGCATAGATCTCTTTTGTGTTCTTTCCCGGGTGCCGGCCGATGATCTCCAGCACGTCGCCAATCGCCACATCGATTGCCGCTCCCGCCTTTTCGTCCCAGAGCACCACCCGCGTGGTTCCCGTCTCGTCGCCCAGGAGCAGGGTTGCCACCCAGCCCTTCTCACCATCAGCCCGGTCAAATTCCCTGGGCTCGGTCTTGTCAATGACTTTTCCGAAAAAAGAGAAGAGGCTGGACTTTCCTGACAGCCCCTTGATCTTCACATGCTGCCGGCCCAGTTCGCCGATCACCAGCATGGCGGCAGTCGGTTCATCGACCAGGTCGCCGCATTCCTCGATCTTTGCATCTACGCGCCGTTCGAACTCCTCTGTCGTGATCAGGTCATCGACCAGCGCGTAGTGAAAGAGGACCACGAAGATCTCCGCCTACCGCTGCCAGGCAGGGCGTTCCATAGCGGCGGTGATATCTGCAACCGTTTCGCCCCTGCGCATGAGTCCTGCCTGTGTCCCCTTGATCAGCACCTCGGGACAGCGCGGGCGGCTGTTGTACTGCGACGACATGGCATACCCATAGGCACCGGCATCGAGCACCGCGATGATATCGCCAGCTGCAAGTTCGGGGAGTTTCCGGTCGGGCGCAAGGATGTCGCCGGTCTCGCAGATCGGACCGGTCACGGTGTATTCCGTAGTGAATGGGGCATCGGCCTTGTTGGCGACAATAACCTCGTGATACGCGTCATACATTGCAGGCCGGATGAGCAGGTTGAACCCTGCATCCACATTGGCAAACTTCTTGTGGGCTGACTTTGTCGAATTGACCCGGGTGAGCAGGATCGTGGAATCGGCAACGAGCGAACGGCCGGGCTCGATCCAGAGTTCCGGAGTGATACCGCAGGCCTCAACACCGGCTTTGAAGACGGGAATGACCTTTGCAGCATAGTCTTCCGGGGACGGTGACAGATCGGTATCGTGGTGGTACGGAATTCCGAGACCTCCGCCGAGATCGATGAACTCGAGTTTCACCCCCATGTTGGTGAGCTCCTTTGCGATCCGCACCATTACTTCAGCAGCGCGGACAAAGGGTTCGATATCGAGGATCTGTGAACCGATATGGCAGTGAATCCCGACAGGCTGGATGTTTTTACAGGCAAGGGCTTCCCTGTATGCAGCGGGGATCTCCTTGTGGGGGATACCGAACTTGCTCGTTGCAAGCCCGGTGGCGATCTTCGGGTGGGTGGGGACTTCGAGTGCCGGGTTGACCCGGAACGCGATCTTGACCGTCCTTCCTGCTGCCCGCGCTGCTGCATCGAGCTGGTGGAGTTCGTCAAGCGAATCTACCGAGACTTTTACGCATTTTTCAACCGCAAGTTTCAGGTCAGCCGGGGTCTTGGAACTGCCATTGAAGAGCAGTTTTTCCGGTGCCATACCAGCTTCGAGCGCGAGATGGAGTTCTCCGGATGAGAAGATATCTGCTCCCGCCCCGAGTTTTGCAAGTGCCCGCATTATCGCGAGGTTGCCGTTGGCTTTTGCTGCAAAGAGCACCTGGACCTTCGGGTAGCGGGCACCGAAAGCTTTCCTGTAGCTTTCGAACTGCTCGATAACCCGGTCCTCGCTGGTGACGTACAGCGGCGTTCCGTACTGCTCTGCAAGAGCAACGCAGTCCTGCCCGTTGATCTTCAGGTGACCGTTCTGCACAGTGAGATGGTGAGCGAGTTTCACAGGTTCAGCCTCCGCATGCGTTCGATTGCCTCGTTGATCCGTGTTACCGGGCGGGTGATGGCAAACCGCACATAGCCTTCGCCGCTGGCGCCAAAGCCTACGCCGGGGGTTGCAACGATGCCGGCTTCATTGAGCAGTTTTGCCGAAAATGCCATGCAGTCGTTGACCGGGACCCAGACATAGAAGGTTGCCTTGGGTGAGGGCACATCGAACCCGAGACCCCGCAGGCCGGCGATCAGCACATCGCGGCGTTCCTGGTAGATGGCGCAGGCTTCTTTGACACAATCCTGCGATCCGCGCAGTGCGGTGATTGCCGCGTGCTGCACCGCGTTGAAGACCCCGGAGTCCACGTTGGTCTTGACCCGGCCGAGCCCGGCAAGGATCTCTGCATTACCGACTGCCATGCCGATCCGCCAGCCGGTCATGTTGTAGGTCTTCGAGAGCGAGTGCATCTCGATACCCACATCCATGGCACCCTTTGTCTCAAGGAACGAAGGAGCCCGGTACCCATCGAATGCGATCTCGGAGTACGCATTGTCCGAGACGACGACGATATTGTTATCGGCAGCAAAGTCCACAACCTCGCGGTAAAACCCGTCCGGGGCTATTGCTGCGGTCGGGTTGTTGGGATAATTGATGTAGATGATCTTTGCTGCTTTGGCTACTGCTTTTGGGATATCCGCAAGTACGGGAACAAAGTTGTTCTTCCTTATGAGGGGCATCTCGTGCACCCGTCCCTCGGCAAAGAGGGTCCCGGTCCGGTACACCGGGTAACCAGGACTCGGGGCAAGCACATAGTCGCCGGGGTTGACAAACGCCTCGGCAATATGGGCAATACCATCCTTGGAACCCATCAGGGCAACAACTTCTTTCCCGGCATCAAGCGTAACGCCGAACCGCTGCTTGTACCAGTCGGCAACAGCGCTCCGGTACGCGGGCATACCCACGTATGACGGGTAGTGGTGGTTCTCCGGGTTCTTTGCGGCCTCGCAGAGTGAGGCTACGATATGGGGCGGGGTAGCGAGATCCGGATCTCCTACACCGAGGTCGATGATGTCTACACCTTTTTTCTGCTGTTCGGCTTTCATCTCGTCGATCCGTGCAAAAAGATACGGCGGGAGATTGCTCATGCGTGATGCGTACATAAGTACCTAATTTTGGCAGTCTGACGTATAGTAATTAACTCTAAAAGCACATTCTCCCGCGCCTTCCCGCGGGTGAACGGGCATACCCTTAATACCGAACAGTAAAAATAGAGCGAAAGGGAGAAAAAAGGGAATATGAGGTGCTGGACGTCACCGTTTACCCGGGAAAGGAAGGTAAAATGGGAACGCCTTGACCAGCCGGCATTTTAACGGAGATCTCATGGAATCACCAGAAATCGTTGTCATTTTCTGCACGATACCCGCTGCAGAATCAGAAGCCATGGCCCGGGCTCTTATAGAGCGCAGGCTGGTTGCCTGTGTCAATGTCGTTCCCGTGCATTCTTATTACCGGTGGAACGGGGAATTCTGCTCGGAACCGGAACACCTGCTCATCGCAAAGACCCGGGAATCAATGAAAACAGATGTTATCGCCGCTATAAGGCAGTTACACAGCTACGAAGTGCCCGAGATCATCGCGGTACCGGTCATTGCCGGTCATATGCCATATCTTGACTGGGTACATCAGGAAACGTGTGAATCATGATGAATCACCATCATGCCATCCAGGTAAATGGTAATGAGATACACGAGATTGATGATCCTGTTGTTATGGAGGACCGGTTTCAGATTCTCTTGAATGATCATCCCATAGCAGAAGTAATTGCGAGCCGGGACCAGCTCAGGGAACTGGGAGCCGGTTTTGTGATCAGCGAAGGGATCAGTCCGTATGTCGATAAGGTAATTGTCGATGGCGATCGTATTTTAGTGTATTCAGATGCCGGCTGCGAAGTGAACCTGGCTAAAAGAGCGGTTGGTTCATCCGGAGGACTTGAGTTCTCTTTAAAATCTGCTCATATTGTCTCAGATATCCGGATATCCTGTCAGGAAATCATCGCTGTCACCAAAGAGATCGAGACTGAACTCTGGCGAAAAACCGGCGGGGTTCATTGTTCAGTTCTTTTCTGTAATGGTACGTGTATTGTCAAAAGCAGCGATGTGGGCCGGCATAATACCGTTGACAAAATCATCGGACATGCTCTCTTGAACGGAATAAATCTCTCCCGCTGTGTCATTGGTTGTACGGGGCGACAACCTGCAGGGATGGTCAGGAAAAGTGCAAATGCAGGAATTCCCATAATAATTTCCCGGGCCGCTTCTACCGATAAGGGGATTGCTACCGCTGATGCAGCGGGAATTACCCTGGTCTGTTTCAGTCGTGGAGAGCGATTGACGATATACACACACCCGGAGCGGATAAGCAGTATTCCGGTGTTTCCTCATGAATGAATACCCGATGCGCAAGATTATTGCCTGTTGTGAATAATGGAACTGTACCAATCAGCAGGGAATGGTCTAAGCGTGACGGGGGAATCAACAACACAACCGGCAACCGCGCTTCTCGTGCTCGGCTGCCCGCAGGTGCCGGTACAGACAAGTATAGCATTATACCTGATCAACCGGCTCAAAAAGGCGGGTATAGTGCCCACCGTTGCCGGCAATAAGGCAGCAAACACGCTTCTTGTGGTTGCAGATCCCGACCGGCATTACCTCGGCGAGGTTATGGATCTTGACCGGGCGGTTGTCATGATCACTGAAAAAAAGCGGGACTTTGACCGGTGTTTTGTCTTTATCCATAATGATGCCGGGGTCACCTATGCCGGGACAATGAGTGCAATCTCAAAGGCAAAGATTTTCACCATCATCTACGGCGAACATTATGAAGAACTGGTAAAACAGATGGACTTTCCCTGCACCCCTATTGCAGCAAAAGCCGTGCATAACCCCCTTCCCTTGAAAAAAGCGCTTGATGAGGTGGCACCATGGGCTGCGTAGAATCAATGAATTACGAGATCGTGCTCCGGGATGCAACTTTCAAAGAGTCCCGTGATTTTATCAAAAAAAACTATACCGAGTTCCGGGATGTCTTACCCGGGTTCAAGGTCTTCGATGTTCACGTCATCGGGTTGCCTCCGATTGCCATCGGGCTTGAAGGTGATTTTGTGATCTTTCCTTACACCAAGCCCTGCCATGGCACGTTTCTGCTCCGGGTTGAGGACAAGGACGAGGCTGCAAGACTGCGGGCATTAAAAAAATAGAAATCTGTTATCCGGACACGACAGAGTATATAATATATTGGTATTAACTACTAGGTTAACAGACAGGTTCACCATGACAAGCAAGGGAAAAGTACTCCTGATGGATGATGAGCAGATCATCCTTGATGTCACTCAGGAAGTCCTTAAGTTCCTTGGTTATGAAGTCATGTTTGCCCAGGAAGGGCAGGCAGCAATCGAGATCTACACAAAAGAGAAGAATGCCGGCGTTCCCTTTGATCTGGTTATACTCGATCTCTCCGTTCCTGAAGGGATGGGAGGAAAAGAGACCATCGCGCAGTTAAAGGCATTTGATCCGGAGGTAAAAGCCGTAGTGTCCACCGGATATTCCAATGATCCTGCAGTGCTGGATTTTGCCAGTTATGGTTTTTCAGGAAAACTCACGAAACCCTATAAGATCAATGACCTGAAAAATGTCCTTGAGCAGTTGATCAGAAAATAAGGGAGAATTATTGCATTTCAGCAGTTTTTACTGTTTTTGTGTGAATTTTCTCAATTGCTTCCTTTACTGCCCGCCGCACATACCCGTCGTTATCCTCTTTTAATTTTATTAAAGGTCCAAGCGCTGTCGTAGTACCACTATTGCCGGGTGCATACATGCCAAATTATTTAGCAGCTCTGGCAGTATCAGATCATGTGGGGATCCAAATGAACGAGGTGTCTGTCCTTATCGGGGGAAAGGCAGGAGAGGGCATCAATAGTGCCAGTGCAATGATCGCACAGCTGCTGAACCATCTTGGCTATCGCATTTATATCTATTTTGATTACCCTTCCCTGATCCGGGGCGGGCACAATTTCGCAATTATACGGGGCCGGGAACAGCATGCAGGTGCCTGTCGCAACCGGGTTGATTTTGTACTGGCGCTCGATCAGGAGACCATGGTGCGGCACAAAGAAAAATTCACGGATAAAACGGCCTTCATCTCCAATAAGGATGTAGTAAAAAACGGGGGTCAGGGTATTCCGGTCAAGGCAATCCTTGCAGAAGAAAACGCTCCCGGAATCATGGGAAACTCCGCACTCATCGGCGGATTTGCCAGAGTGGCAGGGATCGACTGGCAGGTCGTGGATGCCGTGTTCCGCAGGCATATTCCGAAAGGCGCGGACCTGAACCTTGCCGTGGCAAAAAAAGCATTCGACATGTTCGAACCTGTCCATCCCATAAAAAAAGGTGAAAACCTGCCGCAGTCCCTGGTATCGGGAAATGAAGCGATCGGACTGGGCCTGGTACGGGGTGGGCTGGATGCCTATGTTTCGTACCCGATGACACCATCTTCCAGTATTCTCCATTTTCTTGCCGAGCAGAAAGAGCGGTTTGGGATTATGGTTGTGCATCCCGAAAACGAGATTGCGGTTATCCTCATGGCGCTCGGGTTTGCCTATGCAGGCAAAAAGTCTGCCATCGGCACTTCCGGCGGGGGATTCTGCCTGATGACGGAAGGACTTTCCCTTGCCGGGATGGCAGAAATTCCTGTTGTGATCGTTGTTTCACAGCGAACCGGCCCCTCAACCGGACTCCCTACCTATACCGGACAATCCGATCTCCAGTTTGTCCTTCATGCCGGGCACGGGGAGTTTCCCCGCCTGATCGTTGCCCCGGGGGATGCAGAGGAAGCCCTGCACTGGTCTGAACGCGCAATGGATATTGCATGGAAATGCCAAATCCCGGCATTCATACTTGCCGACAAGACGCTTTCGGAAGGCACGTACAGCCTTGATCCGGGTGCATTGCAAAATCTGTCAGGTCCGATAGTATCCTTAGGGGATGGCAAGACCCCCTATCACCGCTATGGGAATACTGAATCCGGCATCTCTCCCATGGCATTTCCCGGAACAAAAGATGCAGTGGTGAAGGTGAACGGCTATATGCATGACGAAGCGGGAATCACTGCCGAAGATGCAGGGATCACCGATCAGATAACAAATAAGCGACTGAAAAAATGGGAGACCTTAATAGATCTGATGCAGGGCTACGACGGTGTGATCCAATCGGGCACTCCCGCTGCATCAACTGCATTGCTTTGCTGGGGATCCACCAAAGGAATCTGTGAAGAAGCAGCAGCAGAACTCGGCCTCCGGGTCGTACGCCCCATTGTGCTTGCCCCGTTCCCGGTCGATCAGATCCAAAAAGCGCTTCGGGGAGTGAAACGGTTGATCGCCGTGGAAGAGAATGCAACCGCCCAGCTTGCAGCTCTTGCAGAGCGGCACGGGATTATTACGGATGAGAAGATCCTGCGGTATGATGGCAGGCCGTTTACCGTAGAAGAACTGGTCTCCCGGGTAAAGGAGGCGGGTATCTGATGACCCGGACACTCATCACCGATGCCCAGAACACATGGTGCCCGGGCTGCGGAAACTTTTCCCTCCAGCACACGTTAAAAAACCTGCTGTCAGACCGGGAAAAGGAAGGAAAATCTCTCGATGATGTTGTTCTCGTATCCGGTATCGGTTGTCATGCAAAGATTGCCGATTATCTCAATATCAACAGTTTCTATTCTCTTCACGGGAGGGCAATTCCGGCAGCTACAGGTATAAAACTTGCCAATCCTGCCCTTACGGTGATCTGTTGTGTGGGTGACGGGGATGCGTACGCCGAGGGACTTGACCACCTGATCTTTGCAGCAAAGCGCAATATCGATATAACCGTAATTGTGCACAATAACCGGGTCTATGGACTTACTACCGGGCAGTACACCCCTACATCCCCGCTTGGATTTAAGGGAAAATCAACCCCTTCCGGTACAGCGGAATATCCCCTCAACCCGGTTGAGCTCATGCTCGCGAGCGGTGCGAGCTTCATTGCCCGGGGATACACCCGGAAGATGGATGCGTTAAAGGGGCTGATCCGTGCAGGTATTGCACACAAGGGTTTTTCATTCATTGATGTGCTCCAGATCTGTGCCACATTCTTCCCGGCAACAGACTATTATGATTCCCATGTGTATGATCTGCCTGCCACAGGCACGCCGGATTTTGAGGCTGCGTGTGCCCGTGCCCGCGAATGGGACTACAACAGCGATACCCGGATCGCCCTTGGTATTTTTTTTGAGCGGAGCCTTCCAACCTTTGAAGAGCGGATGATCCCCGTTTCAGTTAAAAAAGAAGAGCGTGAGCGTGCCATACGGGAGCTGCTTGAAGCCCGGACATAATCGGGATCCCCTCATAAAGGGTATCAATCATATATGGATAGTGCAATGAAACCGGAATATACATGTGAATAGTGATCCAACCCTGTTAAGAGCACAATTACGCATGACTGACGAACAACCGTCCCTTCGCAGAGTATCCGGGCCAACCGACAGACCTGAATCCCGTTCAATGGTGATCCGGCTGCTCGTGATCCCCATTGCTATCTATGCGATCTGGATGATTGTGACATCACTTCTCGAAGGGGATGCCCGCCTGTTCCTGGTACAAAACCCGGCAGGAATTGTCTTATACACGGTTCTTGCATGCATCATTACGGGAATGATTATACCGGTATACTGCCTGCGTGAATCATTCGTCACGGGTGCGATCAACATGTTCCAGATCGGATTTCGGGAATTGCGGCGAACCCTGTTTGCATGTTCCCTGACATCCTTTTTCGGATATATGATGGTAATACTCTTTTCACCGTTTGGGACGGATCGATCCGCATTCGCCTTCACGTTCCTGCTCCTGCTGCCGACAGCAATTGCATCGGTGATGGTCTGCTGGGTGCTTCTGGGAACCCATGTACAGGCATTTGTGCGGAGCGGGGGGACTATCATATCGATCGCTGCCGGCAGCCTGGTCACTGCATGGCTTTTCTGCATCACGTCCTTTGCCCACAGCCCGTCAGTTCACCTGCAATCGGCGCTGGCGGGATTCCTGGTGCTCGGACTTGCAACAGCAGTCTTCTTCTTTGCGGTCAGGGATGTCTATGCAGCAAGCATCTTTGTTGCGTTTGGACTCACATTTGTTATGGCAGACCGTATCGGGATATCCGGCACGCAGAGTGCGATGATCGCAATCGATGGTTCTGCACTTTTAGCAGTCATCACTCTCATCGGAATACACCGGTATTTTTCCCGGAATTTCAAAACTGTCATGCTGCCGGTAAAATAACCCGACCTTCAGCCGGAACAGGGATAAAAAATATTATACGCATATGCATCGAAAGTTACCACTATGGAGAAAAGACTCAGGGACGGACTTTTGATCTGTGCTATTCTTGGTTTTATGGTACTGGTTGCCGGGTGCTCCGATCAGTCATCTGCTGGAACGACTACTACCGTACCCACGACAGCATTGCCAGAAGCAAAGTTTGTTGCAGGAGATATTATTGCCAAATCTGCCTCATCGACGGATCAGACATTATATGTTATTACCAAATACGATGTGACAACCGATATGTACACCCGGGCCTGGATCTATAAAAACACTGACGGGTCATGGGGACACTTCATCAACAACAAGACTGAAAAAGTTGAGAGGGTCCTTGTCGAAAAAGTCTATCCGGTAAAATTATCCCATGTGACCGTCTCGTCTATACAGATTGTTACGACAACCATTCCTACGACAATTCCAACAACCCTCTCCGGTAGTACTCCCACGGTGAGCAATATATCTCCCGTAAGCGGCGCAAAGGATGCTGTTGTAGGCGTAACAATCACCGGTACGAATTTCGAGAGCGGTGCAACGGCAAAACTGACGCGGGCAGGATACCCGTCAATTACAGCAACGGGCGTATCGGTCTCCTCTGCAACTTCAATTGGCGGGACCTTCAATCTCAATGGCGCGGACGAAGGCAGCTGGAATGTCATGGTCACCAACCCTGGAGGAATGTCGGGGACCAAGACCGGCGCATTTTCTATTGGTGCTCAACCCCCCATTCTGACGAGTGTTTCCCCAACACACTCTGAACTGAATACAACCCAGCTTGCCATAGCCATTAATGGCCAGAATTTCAAAGAGGGGGTAAAAGTGACTTTTATTCAGGGAACAACCGAACTTCCCTGTGTCACTCCAACGTCTCTCGATACCCTGAAGATCACCTGTGTTCTTGATCTCAAGACCTCCAACGGTGCCAAATCCGGTCTCTGGGATATAAAAGTGTTAAATATCGATGGTCAGCAGTCAGGTACCCTGACCGGAAAATTCACGGTTGAGAATCAAACACTTTCCAGTTCCTGATCTCAAATCTTTTTAATATCCTTTGGTCTTAAAAATTTAAGAGACCCGATTCATTATTTTTATTTCTGATTTGATTCAGCGTACTACGACGGTTTTTCCTCCACATACCACAAACTATTAACACCAGTGAACGGTAAAAAATGGATAATCATGGTCGAAGCCTTCCTCACGTCTCCCCTGTTTGCCCTTGTGCTGCTGCCGTTCATGATTTTCTGCGCCCGTGTCTGCGACATGAGCCTTGATACGATCCGTGTCATCACCATGTCGAAAGGGATCAAGTACCTTCCCGCAATCATCGGCTTTTTCGAAGTGATCATCTGGCTTGTAGCCATTGGCCAGGTAATGAATAACCTGACAAACGTTGTCTGCTATATCGCTTACGGGGCCGGGTTTGCCACCGGGACCATTGTCGGCATGGCAATCGAAGAGAGACTCTCCCTGGGCCTCACCAGTGTCCGTATCATAACCAAAGAGGATCCGGCAGACCTTATGAGATTTCTCAGGACGCATAATTATGGCGTCACCAGTGTTGATGGGGAAGGTGGGACAGGTAGGGTGAAAATGGTCTTTACCATCATCAAGCGGCAGGATCTTGCCCACGTGATCAGCATCATCAAACAGTTCAATCCCTCCGCTTTTTACTCCGTGGAAGAGGTTAAATCCGTTGCAGAAGGAGTATTTCCTGAGCGGAGCAGGCATGGAATCTTTTCCTGGATAGACACTCTCCGGTTTAACCAGAAGGGAAAATGATCCCTCCTATACATACGAATGATTCGCCCATGAAATCCGGTCCTGTTGTCATGCGATCACGATACTGAACCTGTAGCAGGGGGGGGTCAATAGAACCAGGAGATCCGTTCCTGCCATTCAATGTCCCGGCTCAGGACCAATACCTTCTTTTTGTTGCAGGGTGACGAGAACTTACGGAGTATTCATGCCCATACAACAGGTTCATGTGGAAAATTTCAAGAGTTTTTCCGAACTCGATGTTGATCTGTCCCGCTTCAATGTGGTAATAGGGTCAAATGCAGCAGGAAAATCCAATTTCATCAGTATTTTCAAGTTCCTCCGTGATATTGCACGCCACGGTCTGGCGAATGCAATCGCCATGCAGGGGGGCCTGGAATACCTACGGAATGCAAAGATCGGGCATGGACGGGATCTTGTGGTACGGGTTGTCTATACCCCGGACCAGAAGATGGATATTATCGATCGTAAGGCCGGCGGCAATACACTTCTGGGGATCCAGTCTTGCGAATCCTCCTACGAGTTTGCGATCCGTTTTGAAGAAAAAGGGGATGGATTTGCGATTATACAAGACCGGCTCGTGATCGGGTGCGAGGTCTTTTCCTGCGAACGAAAGGGAACGGGCATAACGAAAAAAAATACCCTGGGACACGGCGGGATACAAGTAACCAGCGAAAAGGGGGATGTAACGTTTGCCGTCAACATCCCCGAGGGATGCCCCCTGTCTGAAAACGATATCATTCCGGTCTTTTTCCGCGGGGTACATCTGCCAAAAAACACTCTTCTCCTGGAGAATTCATATGCATATCCACTTCCGCACGTGGAGAAATTCTTTGACCGGATCGCGGTGTACGATATTGATCCAAAACTCCCGAAACGGGGAGCATTAATCACCGGAAAACGGGATCTTGAGGAGGATGCCAGCAACCTTGCCGTCGTCGTAAAAACCATTATCGAAGACCCCGAAAAGAAGCGGAAATTCTCAAACCTGCTCCGGGACACGATGCCTTTTGTGGAGGATTTCTCCGTGCAGAAGTTCATGGATGTTTCCCTAATCCTCACGCTCCGCGAACGATATGCCAAAAACCATGATCTTCCAGCCTCCTCCATGTCAGATGGGACGATTACGATCTTTGCCCTGATCATCGCGCTCTATTTCGAGGACAAACCATTCATCGTCATTGAAGAGCCGGTAAGCCATATCCACCCGTTTTTAGTCGCCCGGGTCATGGCAATGATGAGGGAGTCATCAGAACGAAAGCAGCTGATGATCACCACTCACAGCACGGAAGTGGTCAAGCATGTCAGTCTTGAAGATATCCTGCTCATATCGAGAGACAACGAGGGGTTCTCGGTCATCTCGCGCCCTGCGGATAAAGAAGAAGTCCGGACGTTTCTGGAAAATGAGATCGGGATTGAAGAGCTCTATGTCCAGAACCTGCTGGGATTGTGAGCATGAAAAAACGGTTATTTATCCTGGTCGAAGGCGAGGATGACGTCAGGTTCTTTGGCCGGATTATAAAACCCTTTTTCGTCACCCGGTATGAATCCATCGAGATCATTCCCTATGCCTGTATCAAGCGGGTGAAGGTGAACAATTTTTTGAAAAGTGTCCGGCAGATGAACAATGACTATATCTTTGTTGCCGATATCGATACCGAACGCTCGGTCCGGGACAAAAAACAGATTCTCTATTATCATTTCGACAATATATCCGGCCACAGTATTGTCATCGTGATCAAAGAGATCGAGAGCTGGTATTATGCCGGGCTGTCTGCCATTTCGGCCCGGGATATCGGTGTTGAGGAACGTCTGGCAACTGATGAAATGTTCAAAGAGGAATTCAACCAGCTCATGCCACAGCACTTTGACTCACGCATTGATTTCATGTTTGAGATCCTCAAATCCTTCTCGCTGGAAACGGCGGTTCTGAAAAACCGTTCTTTCAAATTTTTTGTTGAGCGGTATCATCTTGCTGACAGCATTCCTGACATACCCCACCATGAGGTATGAAACCGGCTATAGCGGTTGTATGCTATCGAAATGATTATTTTAAATCTCCACACTAGTTACGTAACAACTAAAACCATCGGAGGTTTTGATTTTGACAGAAAAATACGTGTGTGCCATCTGCGGGCATGAATACAATGCTGAAAAGGGAGAACCGTTGCAGAATATCCCCCCGGGCAGGGGTTTTGCTACTCTGGCAGAAGACTGGCAATGTCCTGTCTGCGGGGCCGCAAAGAGATTTTTTAACCGGAGTTGTAACTGATCGTTATGGTTTCACGTGAAATTGCACGGGGAATCTTCTGGGTAGGAGCTCTGGATTTTGACCGCCGTCTCTTCGATGCCCTGATCCCGCTCCCGAACGGAACGAGCTATAATGCTTACCTCATCAGGGGAAGCGGGAAAACCGCTCTTATCGATACGGTCGATCCCGGCAAGGAATTTGAGCTGGTGTCAAACCTGCTCAAACTCGGCGTTGAAAGCATTGATTACGTGGTTATCAACCATGCCGAGCAGGATCATTCCGGCACCCTGCCGATGATCCTCGAATTCTACCCGAATGCGGTAGTGGTGACCAATGAGAAATGCAAAGAACTGCTCATTGCCCTGCTCCAGCTTCCGGAAAACCGGTTCAGGATCATCAGGGACAACGAGACCCTGTCACTGGGTGACCGGACGCTTGAATTCCATCTGACCCCGTGGACACACTGGCCCGAGACCCAGGTAACATACCTTAAGGAAGACCAGATCCTTTTTTCCTGCGATCTCTTCGGATTCCATTTGGCCACGTCTGACCTGTATGTGACCGATGAAGCCGAGTGCTACCGGTTGGCAAAACGGTATTATGCCGAGATCATGATGCCATTCCGGAACAGCATCAGGGGCTACCTGACAACAATTAAGGCACTCCCGCTCAAAATGATCGCACCCAGCCACGGTCCTGTTCACCAATCCCCGCAGTTCATTCTCGATGCCTATGCTGACTGGACTTCCGATTCGGTGAAAAACGAAGTTGTAATCCCGTATGTGTCGATGCATGGCAGTACTGAAAAGATGGTAGAGCACCTGACTAATGCCCTGATCGCACGTGGTATTACGGTAAAACCGTTCAACCTGACTGTTACAGATATCGGGGATCTGGCGCTTGCCCTGGTGGATACGGCCACTGTTGTTGTGGGGACACCTACGGTCCTGTTTGGTCCTCATCCCCAAATTGTGTATGCTACGTACTTAGCCAACGTGCTCAAGCCCAAAGTCCGGTTTGCCTCGGTGATCGGATCATACGGCTGGGGTGGAAAAACTGCAGAGACGATTGTTAAGATGCTCGACCACGTCAAAGTGGAAGTCCTTGAACCGGTTATCGTGAAAGGACAGCCGGATGAAGCGACGTTAAAGCAGCTGGACCGGCTCGCAGACGATATCTTAAAGAAGCACCGCGAGATCATGATTGTATAGGGAGATATTTGTATGACAAGAAAACTTGAAATCTACAAGTGCAGTGTTTGCGGAAATATTACCATGGTTGTTCATGCTTCCGGAGGAACCCTCGTGTGCTGTGACAAACCCATGGAGTTGCAGAAGGAAAAAACCGATGACACCGGAAAGGAGAAACATGTGCCGGTCATTGAGAAATCTGCAAAAGGTGTAAGTGTAAAGGTAGGTTCGGTCCCCCATCCTATGGAAGAAAAACACTATATTGAATGGATCGAAGTGACCTCAGGAAAAAATCTCTCCGTAGTTGGATTAAAACCCGGTGAAAAGCCTGAAGCAGAGTTCTGTACTGCCGATACGAATGCCAAGGTACGTGCATACTGTAATGTGCACGGGCTCTGGACAAACAAACTCTAGTTCTCCACTCTTTTTTTACATACTGACGACAGGCAAACACTAATAGAGCCTCAGTTGCAATTCTTTAGCGATGCACCGGCTTGAGCATCTTTCCACGATTATTGCAGATCTCGGGGACATTTTTGTCTATATTGCCCCGGTAACCTGTGTTCCGCTCATTGTCGCTATCCTTTTCTCCGAGTGGAATATGCTCCTGCCCATGCTTGCCGTGCCGATTACATTTTTTATCATCGGCATGCTCATCAGAAGACTGCCACGCACCCAGCGGGGCGTGAGACTTTCAACTGCCCTCTGCTCGGTTGCCCTCTTCTGGTTTATTAGTGCAATGGTGAGTGGGCTGCCGTTCATGCTCGGACTGCATATGGGATTTACCGATGCCCTCTTTGAAGGGATGGCAGGCTGGACCGGGACGGCTTTTTCCATGATGCAGTCACTGGAGACTGCACCTCATACACTCCTCTTCTGGCGATCCTATATGCAGTGGATCAGCGGCATAGGGATTATTGCATTTGCCATTGCCATGGCCAGCAGCACCGGGCTTTCCCGGTCAAAGATATTCCGCACGGAAAGCAGGGATGAACCGCTGATGCAGGGAGTCGTATCTACCGGCAGGGCGCTCTGGAAAATCTACGGGATTCTTACCTTCTTTGCACTGGGTCTCATCCTGTTTACCGGTCTCTCGCTATGGGAATCGGTAAATCTTGCTCTGGCCGCAATATCAACCGGTGGATTTACCCTGCACCAGGGAGGAATCCTGTATTATCACAGCGTCCTGCTCGAGCTTATCCTCCTCCCGATCATGATCGCCGGGGCCCTTCCGTTCAAACTCTATTACCTCATAGCAGAGAACCGTCGCTGGAGCCTCTTTGGCGATGAACAGGTCAAACTCTTCTTTGTCTTTGTAGCTTTGGGAACCGCGGTCCTTACTTACGATCTGGTCTATTTTAACAACCTTGCATACCTGCCGGCCCTGCACCAGGGCCTGTTCATGACCGTATCTGCTGTTTCTACGTCAGGTTTTTCTATTGTAAATATCCATACCTGGGCCAGCGTAACGATCCTCTTTCTTGCCATGCTGGTATTTATCGGGGGTGCGAGTGGCAGTACTGCCGGGGGGATTAAATTACACCGGGTCATACTTGCCGTCCGTGCCCTGCTCTGGTGGTTCCGTCGCCTCTTTGTCAGTGGCAAGGTACTCATGCCATTCCGGCTTGAAGGACGGGTGATCCCGAAGGCAACAGCAGAGCTGGAAGTGGCAAAGAACATGCTCATCATCATCCTTTCAGTTACCGTCATTTTTGTCGCGGCCCTTGCCGTTATCCAGTTCCATCTCACTACATTTTCATTGACCGAAATCGTACTTGATGTCGTCTCTGCATTCTCTACCTGCGGTCTGGGTTCCGGGTATGTATCCCATGATATGCCCATCATCTCAAAATGGATCTTTATCTGCGTGATGTGGGTGGGCCGGCTTGAGGTTATTCCCGTAGTGATGCTGATTATGGCTCTCTTTGGCAGACGGGAATAACCGGGCAAACCTGCCAGTGATCCCTGTAACACAACTTTACTTTTCTTAACATCAGGAGATCTAATATAAATTGCCACTCCATAGTATGGTGATGAAACAGATCGCCCTGTATGGCAAGGGGGGTATCGGCAAATCCACCACCTCGGCCAATCTCTCCGCTGCGCTCTCCGGTATGGGGCTTGATATCCTGCAGATCGGATGCGATCCCAAGCGGGACAGTACCCGGATGCTGATGCACGGCCAGTTTATCCCCACGGTCATGGATCTGGTCCGGGTCCGGGGCGAAGCCCCGATTACGTTATCGGAAGTCGAGTTTACCGGGTTCAATGGTGTCCGCTGTGTCGAGGCGGGAGGGCCGGAACCCGGTGTCGGGTGTGCCGGGCGGGGAATCATTGCCACGTTTCAGCTGCTCGAGAAGTTCGGGGCTTTAAAAGGCGACGTTATTGTGTATGATGTGCTCGGAGATGTCGTCTGCGGAGGATTTGCCATGCCGATGCGCGAGGGGTATGCACAGGATGTCTACCTTGTAACCTCCGGCGAACTGATGTCACTCTATGCAGCAAACAACATCTGCAAGGCAATCCAGCGCCTTTCTTCGAGAACAAAAAGCACCTGCCGGCTGGCCGGCGTGATCTGCAATGCAAAGAACCAGCCGAATGAAGAGGAACTGGTTGCGGAGTTTGCAAAGCGGGTGAACAGCTCGCTTATCCAGTTTATCCCGCGTGACCGGGTTGTGCAGCTGGCCGAACTCAACCGGAAGACAGTCATCGAGTACGAACCCGCATCTGCGCAGGCTGAATGTTATCGCACCCTAGGCAAACGGGTTATGGAGAATACCCATTTTACTATCCCAACCCCGTTAGAGATTGATGAGCTTGAATCCCTTGCCTATTCATACATCTAGATTCGGTGGCTGCACCCTCACCGGGGCCCTCTCGGTGACGACCCATATCCGCAATACCGCAAGTCTTGTCCATGGGCCAAAAGGGTGCACCCATCATAACTTCTCCCTGTTGCACGCTACCGGGCTTGACAATGATATCGTCACCCTGCCGGCACTGGTCTCTACTGCCTTAAGCGAGAGTGATATTGTGTTTGGGGGGGAGGGGGCACTGCTTCGCACCCTTGATACTGTGGCAGAACGTGACATCGATGCCATATTCGTGCTCTCTACCTGCATTATTGATACCATAGGTGACGATGTAGCCGCAATCTGCAGCAGGGAGTATGGCATACCCGTGATCATTGTGCCAACTGCCGGTTTCCTTGGGGGTACGTTCCAGAACGGGGTGGCTAATGCCCTCTGTGCAATCGCCGGTACCGCTGCACCCTGCCCCGTGAATAACTGGGTGAATATCATTGGTGAAAAAAATCTCGAATACGAGGTTGAAGAAAACTATGCAGAAATAACCCGGCTCTTAGGAATGCTCGGTATTCCGGTGAACCTGCGGTTCGTGCATGATATCGCGTTTGAGGATATCAGCATGCTGGGTGCTGCCCGGCTCAATATCCTGCGGGAACCTGCACTCCTGTCGGTGGGAGATTACCTGGAGCAGCGATTTGGCACTCCCTTTATCCCGACATTTCCGGTCGGACTCTCCGGCACGCTCTCGTTTTTGGAAGCCGTTGCTGAAATTTTTGGCATAGACAGCCATCCGGCCGTGGAAAAAGAACTTCTGTTACAGACAGATACCCTTGCCGGTTTTTCTGATCTCAAGGGTATGGCTGCATCGTTTGATCCGGCTATGAGTGATCCGGATGGCGTGAAATCTTTTTATGAAGTGGCAGAGGCATTACATATCCACCTGAAACAACCGGGCACGAACGGCGTTTCACTCGGTCCTGGTACCCCGGTGGGAACTACCGGTGTGCGGCGGATGCTCCACCGCTGGAGGCGCCAGCTTCATGCCTGAATGCACCAATCCCCTCTGGCCCTGTGCAATGACCGGGGCGGCTGCCTGCCTTGCCGGATACGAAGGGATGACCGTCGTGATCCATGGATCGAGCGGCTGCTACTACTATCCAACCACGCTCCTCCGCGCTCCCCTGCACGGGACATTCATCCTCGAACACGAGATCATCTTTGGCTCCGAGGACCGGCTCAATGAAGTGATCGGGGGATTGTCCGGAAAGGGCAAACGTATCGCAGTGATCACTACCTGTGTTCCGGCAATCCTTGGGGAGGATATCCGGTCCATGCTCGAAAAGCACGATGTTATTCTTGTAGACAGCCCGGGTTTTTCCGGTGATGTGGAGGCAGGATACAAAAATGCCCTCTCGATACTGGCACCTCGTGTTGATACCAGTGCCCATGGAGTAAATATTGATGGTGCCTGCCTGTTCGATCCCTTCTCAGCGGGCAATGTGCAGGAGGTCGTGCGATTGCTGAGTATGGCCAAAATACCAGTTGGCACGGTATTTTCCCATGACCGGCTTGAAAAAGTGCAGCATGCATCTCCATATACGATCGGCACGAATGACGATTTTGCAAGCGGCATTGGTGAGTATTGTGGGGGGACGCTCGGGTTCCGGGCGATCGAGACAACATTTGGAAAATTAGGAAAAGTGTTCGAGGACGCTGATGTGGACCGGGTCTTTTCAGAGGTTGAACAACAGGAGGAGCGTCTGGTCAGGGCATGTGACAAGTACCTGCTCCGGTTCGATCCGCCCTCTGTAGCAATTTTTGCCGGTTTTTCTTATGCACTGCATACTGCAGGAACCCTCGAACGGTACCTGGATGCGGAGATACGATGTATAGGGTCACGTAATGTTCCGGGCGAATCGAAGTACCCGGTAGGACAGGTTACCGGGCTTGATGAAGTGAGATCCCTGATCGGACAGCATAATCCGGATCTGGTAATGGGGTCCTCTTTTGAGCGTTCAGTCTGCGATGCCCGGGCTTTTACCGGCATCACACCGCCACTGCGGGGAACGGTCCGGCTTGCCCCCACCCCCATTGCGGGAATAAATGGGACCCTTTCTCTCGTGGAGCAGGTCATCAACACCTGCATGGATAAAAAAAGCGGCCGGTCCTGATCGCCTTTTTCCGGTATGCGAATTTTCGCTCCGGATTGCTTTTTTATCAGGGTTTGGCAGACTCTATCTCCCTGATTACAGGAATTATTCACTTTCACCCTGCGCACGGTGACGGGTTATATATCCGGCATTGCAACGCCATACTACGACAGAAAGGTGGTCGGGTATGATGGAAAAAGCAGGATATCTCCAGCGGACTGGGTACAGTGCATATGACAGTGAAGGAAATGTGCATGCAGTGATCGAACTCCATATCCTTGGGAGACGGTATGCTATACGGAGGTCTGATCTCTCCAAGGCAGTCTCCGGTCATGTTTTTGTGCAGCTGGAGGAACTCACCCACGAATGGCAGTATTACCTTGGAGCGGTAAAGGGACTTGCCCAGGTCTCGGTTTCAGGAAAAGCGTTGAACATCGAGTTATTTGAGGCAGGCAGCTTCACGGTCTCGCTAAACACCCTCCGTGGGGTAATATACGGAAAAGATCGCCTGGCAACCATTGTAAAGATACCCGCACAACCCGCCATCAGCGCCCGCCGGGGCGTTTATGGACAGCAGCAGATCAGTGCCGTTGTATAGGGTGGATTCCACAACGGAACAGGATTTCCGTATCGTAATCGCTGGAAGTCCGAGATCGAACCTCTTTTTTCCAGCGAAATCGTACAACATTAATAGTTCTGCGACAGATGATCTGTGTGAAGAAGAACACTCCTTTTTATCCGGTTGTTCTGACGTGAATTGGCACAGGGAGCTAGGATCATGAGCATGGATATTTCGGATACGATATACCGGGATCTGGTAGAGTGCCAGCAGGACCTGGTAGTTAAGTTCAACCCGGAAGGCCGTCTTCTCTTTGTGAACACCGCTTACTGTGAAGCCGTGGGAAAACCAAAAGAGGCACTTACCGGCAGCGTGTTCATGCCGGTTACTGATGAACGGTATTCTGATGTCATTGCCACCCGGATGACCAGGCTCTTCCGCCCGCCATTTGCCTGCATGGTAGAGCAGTGGATCCAGACCCCAAAGGGAATGCGGTGCTTCAGCTGGTCGGCAAAGTCGGTACTGAAAGGTGCCAATACGGTTGAATCGATTGTAGCTACCGGCCATGACATCACGCGGATCAAGAGCGAACAGAAAGCGCTGAAAAAGAAGGATGAGGAACTGATGCTCGCCATCGAGAGCGGGAAGCAGATGTATTACACCCATACTCCTGATCATACGATGATGTTTGTCAGCCCACGTTTGCGTGCTCTTCTCGGGTGTCATCCAAAGGAAGGAAAACGCACCTGGACGGATTATCTCACCGAGAATCCGATGAATGCCTCCGGGCTTGAACGGACCTTAAAGGCGATCGCATCCGGCCGGCGCGAGCCTATCTACCGGTTGGAGATGAGCTCGCTTGATGGTCGCATACTCCAGCTCGAAGTCAACGAGATCCCGCTGGTAAAGAACGGAAAGACGGTCTCGATAGCAGGGTGCGTAACCGATGTTACCGAAAAAGCGCTGGTTGAAGAGGGGTTGGCTGAGGCCGAGATCCTGATCCCGGATCTCGCGGTATCAAAAAAACGCCTTGACGATCATCCTGTGTCTCCGGTATCCCGCCCGAAAAAACCGCGTGGCTTTTTCCAGTCCCTCTTCTCACGAAAACCGGATGTGGAAGAGGAGGATGATTTTACTGGACATCCCCGTAATCCGAAATAGGTCAGATGGGGTGATGCAGACGGGGGTCCCCTCCCTCCTTGGGTGCGGAGAGGGGATTTGGAGAGTGACCGTCCATTTTATTGAAAAATTGAGGATTTCCTGTGAATTGCCGGAGGTCAATAAAATTCATCCTACAACCATGGAATTTTTTTTGTCGCGGTCATGCAACCACCTTATAATGAAAAAATTAATCCTTCCAATCCTCCCCGGTCATCAGATTCCATGCGTTTTTATAAGCAATTTTCTCAGCAACGTCGTTTGGCATTGCAGGAAGAATGATTTGGCGGAATGTATTCAGGACCTGGTCATAACTTCCAAACCGCCCGCCGTTGATATCAGATCCCAGAACAAAGCGGTCGGGGAACTCCTCGATTACTTTTTTCCATTCGGGTTTAAGGGTGGACGGGGATTGTGTAGTATCATACATGATTGCATCCACATACCCTGTCTGGTATTTTGAGCCGGGTTGTGATTGCACGATATCAAAATACAGGTTCGGATATTTAATCAAAAGCTCCCTTGCAGCATCCGGTGTCGTGAATTTGCTCCAGGTAACGGGATTCCTGTTCCGGCCAAAATGGCACCAGACGACTTTGGCCTTTGGATATTTTGTGAGCGTCTTCTCCAGCTCAGGAAGCATTGCATCTTCCGCTTCATGATGGATTAAGAAGGGAACACCGGTATCATTTGAGGCTTTGAAAACGAGCTCGAAAGTATTTGAGTCCAGGGGCATATGCACATCCCGGTTATTCGTACTTGAGGGGTAATGACGTGCCTCAAACTCACCCATGGCAAAATAATCACCTGAACGTACTTCTCTATTCAGTTTATCAAGAAAGTTCATGTCGCTGCCATGCCACAGTGGACCGTCGCCATGAACGGTGGTTGGAACAAATTTGTCGGGATATAATTTGTTAAGCCTTAAGGATTCTTCACTCCCCTGTTGTTCATTGGGACCGAGCCAGGTTAATGCAACACCGTTCCTGTCCATATTATCGATAATCTTTCCAATATCCATGTCCTTGTCCCAGTGGAACTCTACATCTATAATGGGAATGTTGTGGATACCTGTTTTTTTGATTTTCCGTATACTTTCCGCAAATGTTTTTATCTGTTCGTTTTTATCGGTCAGATTCACAGGCAGGGCTGTAATCTGAGTTAGTGGAACACCCGATCCGCTTGTATTGGTTATAATCTGAGAATCATTTGGAGGGACTGAGGGGATCTGAGGATTCTGCATAACCGAACCACTGTTTTGAGGGGCCATACATCCCGTTGAACAGAGGGAAATAATCAAAACCAATACAAGAAAGATAAAATGTTTTTTCATCCGGATATCCTGAACAGGAATACTATTATTATTACGCAATAAAACAGCTGTCCTGGAATTGTCTGATACACAAATTCAAATGTCATCCATTATTGACCAGAAGATCCAAAGTGCAACAGAACACCTTCTTGCGATGTCGGGAGTGTTGCAACAGAACCCGGGATTTAATATTCATCCTTATGCCGGACTGCTTCAATAACCACAAGGTTATTGGAACAGTCAATGGTGTAGATTACCTGAACCTGTTTTTTTAACTAGATCTCCCCGTTACACCATGAAGCAGACCCCTTTTCCCTCACCCCTCATCGCGGAGGAAGGCACGCGCCATCATCACCCTTAATCCGGTTGAGGTGGAGTGTGGCAAGGATGATAAAGATCCCAATAGCGATGATGGCATATCCCTGCGGTTCATCGTTTAGAGGTGGGAACGCGACGACGTAGATCCCGTTTGCGATTACAAAAAGCCCGATGATGCATCCTTCTATCGTGAGAGCCCTGACCATGTGCCTGACACCTGCTGAACAGGAATGGGGGGATGAAGGGTTAAAAAGGGTTTCATAAATCGTTTTTAAAAAAAATGGGGAGGACAATACATCAGGAGGTCATGAGATTCGCACCTTTTGCCGACAGCGCATTCATCTGGGCGGTAATTCTGTCCATGATCTGTTTTTCATTATTGTAGGTGACTGTCAGCTGTTCGAGTTCAGCCTTTAACTGAATCAGTTTCAGTTCTTCGGAATCAAGAGTGTTTTTTGCACCCAATGACTCCTGATATTCTGCATAGGTCAGGCTCTGACCAGCATATTTTTGATTATAGGAATCGGTGAGGGAACGGTAATAGTCCAGTTCAGTATTGTATGCGCTTACTTTCGTATTGTACTGGCTGACAATCGTTGCAAACCGGTCAATCTCGTTGTTAGCGTCACGTCTCAGATCCATATTTGTTTTTAAGTCTTTGGGGTTCTCAAAGAAGATGCCGCGATAGTAAGTGGGATTGTCTTTTTTATAAACGAGAAAACCACCCGTTGTCTCTAAAGCAACCCATTGCTTCGGGGCTGCTTCCACGATAACCCATACATGATTATAGTCTTTCCAGTCTGCATCCGGGTTCTGGATATTTCCCGCAACCAGTAATGCCCGCATACCTTGTGTGTCTACGATATTCCAGACATCCTGAGCCATATCTGCGCAGACGAAGTAATCCTCAAGGGTATAGGTGTGGATTTTGTGGTAATCTTCTACAATCTGTTGTAAAATACGGATATTGGTATCTTCCTGGCTTTCTATGATAAATGCAACTGTTGAGTTCTGGCCCGAGGGAAGTGATGCAACCAGATGGTAATTTCCGCTCGGTAACACGGTGCTGTTTACGGTATGATTATAGGTGTTATCCGGGCGAATACCAGCAGATTGGGTTTTAATCGGTGCTGCGGTTCCCTCCGAATAGACAGAGATCGTTACATTGGGATTATCGTTTGGATGAGGCCTTACTGCTGTACCGGAGAGTAAAACCGCTTCTCCTTTTTTATAGATACAGGTAACCGGACTGGTAGTATTTTGTATCATCTCTGCCGAAAAGCACGCAACCTTTACTTCCGGGATGAGATTATCGGATAAGTCAGCACTGATGGTTCCTGCCTGGCCCAAGGTGACAGTAATATTCTTTTTCCACGGGGGATATCCCTCGCGACGGAGTTCCAGATGATACTCTCCCGGGAGCAGGTTGTGCATTACACACGGGGTTATTCCCCGGAATTCAGAATCCAGGTACACTCCCGCCCCCACGGGATCGGACTGGATGGAAAGGGAGTTTTGTGTGAAGAGATACCCCAACCCTGTAACAAGGAAAAATATGAATACTGTTGCAATAAGCAGGTACTTTCTTTGCAGGCCGGCTTTTTTTACAAGGTTCGGCTCAGGTTTTACTGGCACCATTTCGTGCGTGCCATTATTATCTAATGCAGCTCCGCAGTTAGTGCAGAACTGCATTTTGTCCTGTACTGATGACCCACACCGGGGACAAGATTTCAGCATTCTTTGTGACCTTTTATATTTTTGCATGAAAATAAGTATTCCTGTTGTATTACGGTTCTCATAAAAGATCCCCAGTTCCGGCCTATCTAACCCCGATCCTAATCGCCATGAAGACTGAGTAATAATATTTTCACAGATAAATCTTCCTTCATTTTGTATTCGTCGATCCACCTCTCCCCTTTTTCATTTGTAAATGGAGGGGGATACCGATCAGATCCCGCATTCACAACTCTTATCCCCAGAAAAAACAACCTCACCTCAATCAGGGTGTATCTTCCATGATGTACACAAGCAGAACCCGGGCAGGCATACTCATATTCATCGGGACTGCGTGGTTCCTGATAGGGATTATTGTTTCAGAAGCACTCTATCCCGGCTACAAGGTAACGCAGATGATCAGCGATCTCGGGGTTGGATCTACTGCACCGATCTTCAACTCCGCAATCTTTGGATTCGGTCTCCTGCTCATCGCAGCTGCATACCTTCTCCATACCGGAGGAACCAATCGCGGGTTTCTTATCCTGCTGGCCCTGACCGGGCTCGGGGCTGCGGGTGTGGGGATCTTTCCTGAAACCGTAGTCATCCCGCATGCGATCAGTGCGATCACGGTCTTTATCTGCGGCGGGTTGTGTGCGATATTTGCATACCGGATATTTACCGGGCCATGGTCATGGATCTCACCGGTCCTCGGGATTATCACGCTCGTTGCCACGGTGCTGCTCGGGGCGAAGTGCTACCTCGGTCTTGGCGCCGGGGGCATGGAACGGATGATCGCCTACCCGCTCATTCTCTGGGCGATCGGTACCGGGGCGTTTCTTATGGCACCGGAATCCGGATAAAAAAAAAGATTTATTTCCCTTTCTTCACGCACTCGGCAATATACGACCCGGCTTTGGTCGTCCGTGCCGCGCCGCCCATATCCTTGGTTACCACACCGTCTTTGATGCTCTGCTCGATAGCAGAAACAACAGCTGCAGCAGCCTTGTGCTCGCCGATATGATCGAGCAGCAACGATCCTGCCCAGATGGTGGCGATCGGGTTTGCGACCCCCATGCCCTTGTATTTCGGGGCGGAACCATGGATCGGCTCGAACATCGAGGTGCCTTTCGGGTTGATGTTACCGCCGGGGGCTAATCCCAGGCCACCCTGGATCATCGCACCGAGGTCGGTGATGATATCGCCAAACATGTTGGGCGTAACGACAACATCAAACCACTCGGGGTTCTTGACAAACCACATGGTGACAGCATCGACGAAGTTGAAATCGGTCTTGACATCGGGATACTTCTTTGCCGTCTCGGTAAACACATCCCGCCAGAGGCCGTACACATCCGAGAGCACATTTGCCTTGTCCACGGAGGTGAGTTTCTTCTCCCGCTGCATGGCAAGGTCAAAGGCATAGGTCTGGACCCGGCGTGAACCCTCACGGGTGACGACGCCAATCTGGTACGCGATCTCCTCAGCATCGCTCTCGACGTCGAGCCCGAACTTCACGCTGTACATATCGCGGAGAACATTGAGTTCCTTCTTCTCGTGTTTCTTAAACCGGGAACCGATCCCCACGTAAAAGTCCTCGGTATTCTCACGGACCACGACAAAGTCAATATCCTCAGGAGTCTTGCCGGCCAGCGGGGTCTCGACACCGTTGAGGAGTTTGATGGGGCGGAGGTTGACGTACATGTCGAAGTGGAAGCGCAGCGCCAGCAGAATGCCTTTTTCAAGGATACCGGGTTTGACCCGCTCGTCGCCGATTGCACCGAAATAGATTGCCTTGAACTTCGAGAGCTCCTTCAGTTCATCTTCGGTAACGAGTTTTCCTGAATTGATGTACCGGTCCGCCCCGATATCGAAATCCGCCCACTGGATATCGAAGTTGAACCGCTCTCCTGCTGCTTCTAATACCTTCTTTCCCTCGGCCACGATCTCCGGGCCGATCCCGTCTCCGCCGATTGCGGCTATCTTGTACATACCGGTACCTCCCTGAGATTCTTTGCGTATTCCACTAGCCCGCCGGCATCGATGATCCCCTGCATGAACTCCGGCACCGGCTCGGTTTTAAACTGCTTACCGTCCGCTTCGATGATCCCTTTTTTAATATCCAGGGTGATCTTTGCCCCGTCAGTGATCTTGTCCGCATCCTTGCAGACCACGGGAAGCACCCCGACATTCACGGAATTCCGGAAGAATATCCGGGCAAACGACTGGGCTACTACCACCTTTACCCCTCCGCCAATGAGGGCGAGCGGGGCGTGTTCACGGGAAGAGCCGCAGCCGAAGTTCCGGCCACCGACGACGATATCTCCCGCTTTTACCTTCTTTGCATACTCGTCCCGGGTGCCTTCAAAGGCGTGTTTTGCGAGTTCCTTAGGATCATAGATGGTCAGGAACCTGCCTGGTATGATGGCATCCGTATCGATATCGTCGCCGAACTTCCAGACTCGCATGTTTTTTGCTGATGGCGGCTGGTTTATGACAACTTTTTTTGCCGGCACTGACTTTTTGGCAGTCATGATCACACCTCCCTTGGATCGGTGATAACACCGGTCATCGCACTTGCCGCTGCGGTTGCCGGGGAACAGAGGTATACCTTGCCCTCGGTGCTTCCCTGCCGGCCCTTAAAGTTCCGGTTCGAGGTTGACAGCGATACTTCGCCGGGTGCTAAGAGCCCGAATGCCCCGCCCATGCAGGGGCCGCAGCACGGAGCTTCTACGAGTGCTCCGGCCTTTACGAACTTCCCGATAAGCCCGGCCTTTAAGGTCTTTAAGTATTCGTCCCGGGATGCCGGGATGATGATTACCCTGACGTTCCGATTGAACTTTTTCTTGCCCAGCACTTCTGCTGCTTCCTCCAGATCCTCAAACCGCCCGTTCGTGCAGGAACCGATAAACACCTGGTCTACGTGCGTTCCGGCAACCTTGCTGACCGGCACCCCGGTATCCACATTGTGGGGGACGGCAACCTGCGGTTCCATGTCCGAAACATTGTAGATGCGTTTGCTTGCGTATTTTGCATCCTCATCGCTCTCAAGCTTGAACGACTTCATCTTGCGCCGCTCCTTCATGTATTCCCAGGTGATTTTGTCCGGCTCGACAATGCCGGCTTTTCCGCCCATCTCAATGGCCATGTTGCACAGCGTCATCCGGCCCGGCATATCAAGTTTCGAAATGGTTTTTCCGGTAAACTCGATTGCCTGGTAGGTTGCCCCGTCTGCCCCGATATCTGCGGCAATGGAAAGGATCAGGTCTTTTGCCCCGACCCGCTTGGGAAACTTCCCCGATACTTCGGCACGAATGGTCTCGGGTACCTTGAAGTACAGGGCGCCGTATTTCAGGACAAAACCCATATCGGTTGAACCGATACCGGTAGCAAACGCTCCTGCTGCTCCATACATGCAGGTATGGGAATCAGCCCCGACAACGATCTCACCCGGCGCTGCTCTGCCTTTCTCGAGCACTACCTGGTGACAGACGCCCTCATTGATGTCATAGTTGAAAATACCCTGCTCTGCAGCAAATTTTCGCATGTAAACATGGTTCTCTGCCGCAGGAATGGAATCTGCGGGAATCTGGTGGTCAAAGAGCATGATGACGTGTTCCGGGTCAAAAACTTTGGATCCACCCATCTCGTAGAACTTCTGGATAGCAAGCGGTCCGGTAATATCGTGAATCATCGCCCCGTCAATCGGGGCCATGACCACTTCACCAGATCGAATTTCGCTGCCACATTTTCGAGAAAAAATTTTCTCTACGATAGTTGCTCCCATGCTGAATCGGGGTACTATTTGCTGTCAATTATATTGTAGTTTGGGGGAGACTGCCGCTCAAAGTAAAAGGCTGGGGGGATCTGACCATTTTTGGGATCTCTCCGCCCGCGAATCTTTTTAAGCCATTACTGCGGTTTTTTTCGCAGTCAAAGTAATCTTTAACCTTCTTTCCGGTTAAGATCATGCGATAAATTATGACCAAAAGAAAGTCGCTCTTAATACTCACCCTCGTCATTTTGGCGATAACATGTGTCGGGATTGCTGCTGCTGTTACCGACTCGAGTAATGATAACGTGATCCAGGCATCCGGTACCGGTAATGTAATCGGCACTCCTGATCGTGCGCAGGTTACGTTCTCAGTTGAAACCGAAAATCCCGATGTGAAGGTTGCGCAACAGGACAATGCCATAAGGATGGCAAAAGTGATTGACGCGCTCGTTGCCACAGGCATTCCCCGGGATGCACTCAAGACCACCGGATATAACATTTACCCGGTGTACGAAGATACTGCCAAGTCCCTGTTCGATCAGAAGGTCCGTACCTACCGGGTCACCAACACCCTGACCGTCACCCTCCATGAGGTAAGCAGGACCGGCGAAGTCATTGATGTTGCAGTTGCAAACGGCATCAACCAGGCAAGCTCCATCCAGTTTCTCCTTTCGGATGAACAGTCACAGGTTCTCCGCACCGAGGCCTTGAAAGAAGCAGTTGCACGGGCACGGGCAGATGCCGATACGGTTGCAGCAGCAATGGGCACTAATATTACCGGTGTGCAGAGGGCCGATATCAGTGGAGGGTATTTTCCCGTCCGTTATGAAAATTACCAGTACGATGCCGGGAATGCAATGATGAAATCGGCAGTACCCACCCCGATCCAGCCAGGGGATATCACGGTCAGCGCACAGGTATCCATCACTTACCTGATCCGCTAATCCTTTGTATGAAGATCCCTGTCAGGGTTTTTGTACAGCCTCAAAAGACCGGCAATCTCATTTTTTTTGAAGAACTCTTCAAAACTTTTTTACATAAGCAGCGTGTGATGATAACTTAAGGCAACACACGCATCATCCGGGGGATCCGGAAAATACCTGCACGGCAAAAAATTTCGAATATCTAAAAAATCTGAAGATACAATAGGATTGATTTTACCATGGAACGCAATATTGGCTTTAAAGAGCGACGGTACATCGAAGAGTTGAGAATATTAACGAAATCCACGGCAAACGACTGCGTGATTGATGACCGGTTCGACCGGGTCATCTATGTCATCCGCCCGGGGGACATGGGCCTTGCAATAGGTAAAAAGGGGGACAATATAAAACGCCTGCAGAACGTGCTCGGCAAACGGATCGAGATGGTCGAGTATGCCGATACCGTTGAGGCATTCATTGCAAATATCTTCAAACCCGCTGAAGTGGTGGGGATCGAACACGGGCCGGAGAACGGCCCGGTCAATGTCTTTGTCAGGCAGCGAAGTGACCTTGGAATTGCGATCGGGAAGGCCGGCTGCAATATTGAGAAGGCGCGCACCCTCTGCCGCAGGTTTTTTGGGATTGAAGTCGGTGAAGTGCTTCTCACCCCGGAGACGACATGAGCCGCACGGTAGATCCCCGGGTCATAGCAGAGATATGGGCGGTAATCTGCGAGCGGGCAGACAATCCCAGACCGGGATCCTACACCACCAGCCTGCTGACCGATCCCAAAGGCATCGACAAGGTTTTAGAGAAAGTGGGTGAGGAGTCCACCGAGTTCATCCTTGCAATCAAGAACGGGATGAACGAACGCACAGTGGAAGAGACTGCCGATCTCCTGTTCCATATTCTCGTTGCACTCCGGGCAGCAGGGATCGATCTGAACGAAGTGATGAAAGAGCTCGAACACCGGCGCAAATAACTTTTATTTCTGCATAAACGTGGAAAGGTCCACCATATCCGGAAGGTCTTCGGATTTCTGCCCTGCAGATTCGAGCACGCACTCTTCTACAAAGATGGGGATATCGCCCCGGAGTGCAAGCGCAATACCATCGCTCGGGCGGCAGTCAAGATATTCATCCTGCGGTCCTGCACTCAGTACCAGCTGGGCATAATACACGCCATCATCGATACTGTCGATCTGCAGGTACCGCAGCGTTATAGAAAATTTGGCACAGAGATCGATGAAGAGATCATGGGTAAACGGGCGGGGCAGCACTTCTTTTATCTGTGCGCTGTTGATGGAGACCGCCTCCCAGATCCCGATGAAAATCGGTAAGATCCGATCATTGCCATCTGATAGTACGACGAGAGGAACGGTAGCGGCATTGCTCATCGCGACAAACACACCTTTGACCTCGCATTTCACCTGCGTCATGTCCGTGCAGAGAGATTGCCGTGATCTATGATAAGAGTTAAGGTGACCCGGGGTTCTGCTCACTCGCGCCGGTGAGCTTCACGGCGGACAATAATAAGACTGGATATGATGCCCAGGGCGATATTGAAGTAGTACATCACGATCCGCCATATCACGACAAAGATACCCACAATCGATGCCGGGATGAACAGGGCATACATGGAGGTTGCCCCCACCTCCGCGATACCGGAACTTCCCGGAGTTAAGGGCATCATCATCAGGATGCACAGGATAAGCTGGATAACAAAGGATTCCAAAAACAGGGGCGGCTGGCCGAGCCCCATAAGGATCAGGGAGGCTGTCACAATCTCGGATACCCAGTAGAGCAGGGTAAAGAGCATGCCCCAGGCAAGCCCGCCTTTGGCGCTCCTGACAAACTTGATCACCGCAGCCTGAAAATTATCGATCTCCTTATCGGCACGGACAAGCAGTTCTTCTACCCGTTTACTCTCCCAGGTTTTTGTAAAGAAACCGGCACACCGGCTGACCACCCTTTTTACGACATCGGGTCTTCGGATGGCAAGGTAAAACAGGAAGAGACAGCCGATGACAAAGATCCAGGTGATAAAAACCATGATCTCGGAAACTGCGCCGAGGCTCTTCCATTGATCGGTCAGGACGATCATGGCAAACGCGGCAAGCATGGCAAGGACGATCCCATCGAGCACCCGTTCCATGATGACGATCGCTGTCGCATCGCCAAGAGGGACATCTGCTTTATAGAGCTCGTGAATCCGGACCGGTTCTCCACCTGCCTGTGCCGGGGTGACTGAAGCAGCAAGCAGGTTTGCAAAAACGAGATTCAGGCTGTAAAAAAACCCTATCCGGTAACCCAGCGATCCGGTCATCTTCTTGACTCGCAATGCCCAGAAACACATCGTTAAGAGATGCGTCATAAAAGCAAGGAGTAAGAACCAGGGATTGACCTGCTGGAGATACGTGAGGGTATTTTCATTGATGGTGAAGTACAGGATGATGAGCAGGATGGCTAGCGAGAATCCCACCGAAATATAAAGCCATTTGACCTGCGACTTCTCCATAAAAACCCCTCAACAACCGGCGATGATTGGAGTTACTGGTTGTTATCTAGACAGGTTATGATGCATAGTATAAACGCTTGATCTTAAATAGGGAAAGGTTAACGCGATCCCCAAGGGCAGGTTCGCCCCCTTATACCGTGAAAATATCCCGGTTTCCCAGGATACGGAAGTATCCGCATGTAACTCCCGCATCCAGCCACCCATGCCCGTAACTGAAGCAGGCAAGTGCATCTTCATATGCTCCTGCCTGACGGTACCGGGCACCCTGTTCAGCGTACAGCAGGACAATGAACAGAACTTTCCCGGCAAAATCATAGCTGATCGTTGCCGGCTCACCTGCACATTCCACCGATAACCGGGCAGTGTTCAGCAGCCGTTCGTAGCGATGGGTCTTCTCCTCCAGTTTTTCTGCAAGCATCAGGGGCAGTTTCTCCCGGGGTCCGGTAAACGGGCAGAAGGGATTCTGACGGTCACAGATCAGGAGACCGGATGAAATGCCGAAGTGCAGCCAGCCGGCCCCATACCAGAATGCTGCAAGCGTATTGACAAGATCTCCTGCTCTGTAAAACGTAGATCCGTCTTTCTCGTAAGCCTGCGCCATTTCTACGATGGAAAAGGCGTCGCGCTCAAGGGGTGTGTGCGGGTATGCGGCACTCCGGGTGTGGGCAAGAGCAGCAGCGAGTGCGTCCCGGCATTCTGTGATCTTCATAGCCCGGCAAACATCTCCAGGTATTGGCGCTCCATCTCGTGCAGTTCAGCCGGGACAATGAGGATGTGGAGCGGGGGACCGAAATCACCGGCATGGACCTTCTCTGCCGGACCGGCAATAATGACCGGCTCATCAGAACCCACCCGGGCGATGCCGACGTATAACGGGATCTGGCACCCTTTTTTTACGGCCATCTCTTCCAGGAGGACAACTGCTTCCGGCACGGTCATATACCGCTCGTTCTGGATATCAAGATAGACAAGGGTGTGCAACCGCAGGGACAGGTTCTGTGCGATTACCTCGATCGGTGTAGTCGGCGACCAGTTTTTCTGCGGGAAGGGCACCGAGCAGGACTTACCGAACCGGTAGTTCTGGAGCCCGGATACCCCGCAGACTGCGCTTGCAATGGATGCCGCATGCACGATTGCCGTCCGGATCCCCCGTGCTGCAGCACGCATCCGGAGATCTGCATGGGTAGTAGAGACCATCGGGTCTCCCGCACAGAGAAATACAACGTGGCTGTTTTCCGCCTTATCGAGCATCGATTCCGGGTGCTGTTCCACGTCTTCCCGGTAGAGGGGGTGAACGGGTTTTTCGTAATAGTCCCCGAGTTCTTCTATCGTCGTGCCCATGAGCCGTGATGTGTAGCATTCAAGATAAACATGGTCGGCATGCCGGATGCAGGCAAGTCCTTTTTCCGATATATCGGTCTTATCATAGAGGCCCAGCCCGACAAACGTCAGCATGGGTACACCTTACGACCGGAATTCCGCAACAGCAGCATTTATTCACACCTCAGTATGGAAATTGCGTAATGGAATCGACAAAGGATCGAAGCATTCGCTTAACTTCCGCTTTCTTTTTTGCTGAGAGAAAAACGACCCGGATATCCTTTCGTATCCCCAGTGCGGTGCGGATCTCTGCCTCGCTCAACCGGCCGGGGAGATCTTTTTTATTTGCCGCGACAATCATCGGCATATTACGCTCTGTTATCAGACCGATCATCTGTTTTGCCCGGGGAAGGGACTCGGGTTTGGTTGCGTCCACGATCAGGATAACTCCCATCGCATGTTTGAACATCCCCGGAATCATCAGATCGAACCGTGGTTGTCCGGGTGTCCCGTAGAGCGTGATATAAAAGCCCTTCCAGTCGAGTAATCCAAAATCCATTGCTACGGTTGTCGAATCATTATCCAGTCCAAACCGGTCTACTGATAACCCGTCATGGGATGCCGTAGTGATAAAGGTGGATTTCCCGGCTTTTGCGGGTCCCGTAACCACGATCCGCGGGATATACGGGGCAATGCGGCCTTCTGTAATGATAAAGGGAACGGAACGCGCAGGCAGGGGTGACCAGGAGGTATGAACAAGCGTAAAATAATCGAAAGACGCCATGGGGGGGAATGAAGACTTTATGGAAATCACGACATCAAAAGAGAAGTCATGGATGAACCGGTCGAGTTGCTTTTCTCCCTCAAGGTTGAGATATTCGATGATTAAGGTCCGCTTCGGTTCGTCGTTCTCTTCCTCAAAAATGTCCAGTGCCCGCTCGATCCCAAATTCCTCGCAGAGGAGATCAATATAGACAAATATGACCTCTACCTGCTTATCCCGGCAGATCTTTGCAACCTTCGCTTTCCACTCTTTCTGTGCCGTATCTGCTGACCGGGTACTCTTCTGGATCCGCTCCCGGTCAATCGCATCGATATAGGTAAGATTTTTTGAGCAGAGATCGATTGATCCTGACCGCGTGGCCTTTGCATCATGCCGGAATGAATCAACGGTAGTATAGGGAAGGATAACCAGGCACGAGAGTTTTTTTGCAAGAGCACTGGCCAGCGTTGAAAGCATGAAGAGCTGTCCGTTGACGCCGGCCTCCATGCTGTACACCATTTTGCTGCCCTTTGGTATACCCTCGCCCAGCATGTCATCAATACCATTGATTCCGGAGGATATCATGGAAGTATGGTCACCTGCCCTTTATTGACGGAAAACTTCTGCCAGTCCGGGTTGATTCCCCGTATTCCCATGATACGCAGGTAGCTGATGTTCTGCTCGAGCTTGATCTCAATGACACAGTTCATCAGCTGCTTGATTAAGGACAGCGTCTTGTCATCGAATGACTCGCTGTTTAAGATATAGATGCCCACACCGTCGATCTTTTTTATTTTGGCGGTGAGGACATGGAGGAACTGGTACAACACCTCAAGCTTGCGGTACATGAGCAGGGTGGAGATGGAATTCACGCAGAACCGGATCGGGGGCGGGAAGAGACCAGCCTCACCATCGGAGAAATCACCTTCAAAAATGGTCTCAATCATATTGGAAAATTTAATCCCTATTCCCGTGAGATCGGTAGGGCTTGAGACAAACATGAGTCTTGGGGTATCGACAATGCTTGGGGTTGAACTCTTGGTGATGGCATCAATTACTCCTATAAACCGCTTGTCCGATCCAGCGACTTTAAAAAAATCCACCACTTCAGCTGCCCGTTCGTTGGTGGAGAGGGTTATGGCATATTCACCGACAGCGGGTTTTGTCAGGGCATAAGCAAGCTGATCGGCGTAGCTCATTGGGGGGGCAAGGATGAGAATATTGGCCCCTGCTTCAAACCCGCCGGACAACTTATCGATCTGCTCGATGCCTGTCTTATAAGAGTACATTTATGATTTGATCATTTCATGAGAAGGTTTATAATAACTCCTATAAAAAGACCGAGAAAAACTGTGTAAATTGAAGTTATTATGGCAATTCTGGCTCCCAATTGCCGGTACAGGACCGCAATGGTAGATACACAGGGAACAAAGAGCACGCTCACGATCGCAAATGTGTACAGCTGGACACTGGTCATCACTGAACCGAGATCTGCCGTACCGGCAAGCACGGCAAGCGTTTCGAAGGCCAGTTCCTTCCTGAACACACCGAACAGGAGTGCCGTAGATGCATAGCCGGGCAATCCGAGCAGGGTGACGGTAACAGGAGCAACCATCTGCTCGAACAATTCGGTCAGCCCGAGATACTGGAAGAGACCAAGAAGGATGCTGGTGACAATCAGGACCGGCATGGCAATGAAGAGGAACTCTTTGATCCGGATCCAGGATTTTGCCAGCACAAGGTAAACCTGCGGTCGCCTGAGCGTTGACATCTCGACGATCATGCCGAACTGTTCTCCCGGGGTGATCCGGCTGAGCACGACGGCGGTGAGGAGGAGGAGGACAAAGACAATCAGGTAGATAGAGAATGCCCAGATGATGCCCACAAAAGCTGCTACGATCCCGGCAATAACCACGGTCCGGGCGGAGCAGGGGATCATGGTGACAAGGAACGCTGCGATCGTCTGTTCCCTGCGGGTCTTGAGCAGGCGCAGGCTCATGACCGCAGGAACCGTGCACCCGAAACCGATCACCATGGGAATGATTGCCTCACCGTGGAGCCCGATCCTGTGCATGGCCCGGTCCGCAAGGAAGGCAGCCCGGGTCATATACCCGGTATCCTCGAGAAGGGAGAGTCCGATATAGAAGGTAAAGACAAAGGGAAATGCGATCCCAAAACCTGCCTGAAGAGCAATCAGGAGGGAAAACCCGATCTGGTTCCACAGGGGCGGCAATGCGAGTGCAGTAAACGGAGTGATGATTGATGATGTAAATGCCGCAACGATGATCCCCTCCATCCATGAGCCGATCAAAAAAACGGAAAGGAGGAGCAGGAAAAGAATGGTACAGAGGATGGGAATGCCGGGAATTGTCCGGGTGAGCAGGCTGTCAAGATCATAGGGTTTCTTCTGCGCACTTGTGTGGACTACGGCTGTCGCAATGTCCCGGGCAAAGTTATGCCGGTTGGTTGCTATGATTTGCCCAACGGACATCCGGTGGCGCATCCCGATCTCCTGTGCGATTGCCCCCGCGGCATCGAGCAGTACCGGATCATCCCCGTTACCCTGCAGGGCAAGCAGGTTTGTGGGCATGGGAGTCCCGATCGTCTTTTCCAGGCTTTTTAAGGCAGCTTCAATATGATGGTCGTACGGTACGTGAACCTGTGCGGTGGTTGCCTGTCCCAGTGCCACCGGAAGAATCCTGTCAATATTCTTTCCTTCCGATGCCGCAGTAAGGATTACCGGAACCCCGAGATGTGAAGAAAGGACACCGGCATCGATGTGCATACCCTGCCGTTCTGCGGCATCGGTCATGTTGACGACTGCGATCATCTTCGGAGAGAACTCCGCAGCCTGCACAAAAAGGTAGAGGTTTCTCTCAAGTTTTGTGGCATCGAGAACGGCGACAATTACATCCGCCCCGCCACTGGTTAAGAATGTGCGCACCAGCGTCTCTTCTTCCGAGTTGCCATCAAGGGAGTAGATACCCGGCAGGTCTACAATCTCGGTCTTCTCCTGCTTGTAGCAGACATTGCCGCATTCCAGTGCCACCGATGAGCCCGGGTACCGGTTCACTTCAACGCCTAGACCGGTGAGCTGGTTGAAGATGAGGGATTTTCCCACTCCGGGATTTCCCAGGAGGGCAATTTTCATGGTGAGCGCTCCACACCGATTGCAGCGGCAATCTCCGGGCTCACCGCTACATCACACCCTTTGACCTGCACGACGACTGCACCGTTGGATAACTTTCTCCGGATTATGGCACGCTCTCCGGGTACAAGACCGAGATCAAGAAGGCGCTGGGCACATGCCCTGCCGTGGATACATTGGATGATGACTTCTTCACCTTCAGAAAATTCAGATATGCTCAGAGACTGGCAGAATTCATCTGTCTCAACATTGCATATCCCGTCTCCCGCCAGTTTTATGTTTTTCCCTTTTCCATGATGCCGGGGATGATCATGGGTTATGATCAGCTTTCCCAGCCGGTCGATCGTCTCATCCGACACCGTATGTTCGAGCGTGCATGCTTCATCGGATGCCAGGGATGAGTCCATGCCGAGAATTTCGGATAAAAAACACTGGAGGGTCTCATGTTTTTTCATGACACAGGTCCCGGTCTGTTTTCCTTGTCCGGTCAGGGTGATAACCCCGTCAGCAGCCACGATCACATCGCCACGGGATACCAGCTCTGCCATGTCAGAACTCACAACGGGCACCGGCTTTGAAAGTGCTGTGGCAAGCTCTTCAGTAAGGGGAAAGCGGGTATTTTTTTCCGAGAAGAGCTGGACTGCTTCCAGGTAATCTTCCCGCAGGGAGGGCTGCATGATAATCTCTTCTCATATGTCTGTGCCATCCGACTTTATTGATTTGGGTAAAAGAAGCTCTGGTACACCTCAAGTCTGCCAAACCGCAATCCTCAAGTCTCTTTACCTTTGACCTACAATTATAGGCAGGACATGATATACTGGCTTTATGAATACATGCTTAAACGGCAGATTACCATCCTGCCGGAGCATGTGTGTTTCATGATCAGCAGGCAGGATATGGCAGATACCCCGGATAAACTCTACCGGGCTACTGCATGGTGTAACGAGATCTCTGCGTTTGTGGTAAAACACAATGCATCCGTTCAGCCGGGGATTCGTGGCCTTACGTTCCATATTGCAACTCCGTCTCCGGAGGATATGAAAAAATGTTTATCGGAGATCAGGAAGATCGGTACCATCGCCCGGCTTATCCTTCACGTAGGTGACAATGAAGAAGTTATCGGGCAGGGTATGGATGTGGTAGTGGCAATAGGGAAGAGCGGCAGGGAAGAGATCACTGCCTGTATCAGAAGGATGGCTGAGGCTCACATCCCGCCGGAAGATGTGGACGAGAAACTCCTTGAATCCTACCTGACATTCAAATATACACCCGATGTGGTGATCAAGAGCGGCGGGGATCATCTCACCGATTTCCTCATCTGGCAATCGGTCTACTCCGAGCTCTTCTTTTCCGATGTGAACTGGAAATATTTCCGGAAAGTGGACTTCCTGCGTATCCTGCGGGATTACCAGTCGCGGATACGTCGTTTTGGGAAGTGAAGCGGCGCACTTCTCTCTTTCATCCGGGTAAGATACATAACCAAAAAACCATTTATGATGTGTCCCCACATCAGGGCCTGCTATGGATAATTCATATCCGTGGTCGCCTGTGGCCCAAAGGGCCATGAACAACTTTCGGGGACATCACTCCCACCACTGGGGCACCCCTTCGTTGCGATGACGACGTATTACCTGTAACCTTGGCTATCGCACTGCGCCCGTCCCCCAACGGGGGACTGGTGGCGCAAGAGGGGGGGCAACATATTATGTAAAAATGGGTTTTCTCCGGAACACAACTTTTTAGTCACTAAAACCACCGCAGGGACGTCCCTTCGGGAGCGGGGTTCATCGTATTGGGGTATGGGAGCATCAGCCACCTTCTTTTAATCTGCCCAATTCAGGCATCTCCCCTTCAAAACATCAGTAAGAAAAAAGATTATTGTAACCGGACATTCACCCAGCTGGGTATACCGTTTACCGTCTTGTCAAAAAAGGCGAATTTATTTTTCAGGGCAATCGTGAATGACTTGCGATCCGGCACGGGTGCGAATTTGTGCTCCCGACAGAATCGGGTAAATGCCTGGTACATATCATCTTTGGAAACCACGGCATCAGGCATGTCGCTCCGGGCGATCTTTGTTGTGACAAATTGTTTCAACCCGTCTTCTTTGTGCACCCTGGCCCCTGCCGGTTTTTTTGCTTTTCCTGCGGGAGCGGTTCCGGCAGACGGGGACGGGACGGTTTTCTCTGGCGCCGGTAATGAAGAGGGGGCACTGACCGGTTCCCTGGGGGCGGGTTTTGCTTTGGGCTGCCGTTGTGCGTTCCTGACCGTTGCGATAGCGGAGGGGTCGTCGGCATTAATGACAGGGGTATGAGCTGCTGAAGGAGCCCCGGTAATATGCCCTTTTTCTTCAGGGGGAGGATTATTTTTCGCGATGATGACGGGTCGGGTTACCGGCACGTTGTCCAGGTGCTGATGGCGGTAGTCGATTCCCAGCAGATCCGCGAGTGCATGGTTGCACACATCTGAGATATCAATTCCCTGTTCGTGCGCCTTTGATAAGATATCTGCCCGTACAACAACAGACGAATGACGCCACGTGATCTCAGTCTCTTTTTTTCCCGTCATGACCTGTCACTTGGTTGATCTGTCTGCACAGGGAAATATAGTACGCGATCTGGTTTTTATGAGAGATAGCCGGATCCATTCTTTGCCGAGATCCGCTGGTCATAGATGCGGATGGCGCGCAAAAGATCGATCTTCCGGAACAGGGGCCAGAACGGGGCACAGAAATACACCGCAGATTCATGACCGTTTGCCAGCCACGGCAGGAAGTTTGAGGTTCGGCATTCATTCCCGGTCCTGATGATGAGATCTACCGGGGGAATCCCTTTTCCGGCGTGAAGGTGCTGCTCTACCATATGGACATCGATGGAATCCGGGTTGATCCCGTTATTCTCTACTTCGGCAAGGATCTCCCGGGCGGCAAGGACGATCTCATTTCTTCCCCCGTAGGCAAGCGCGATGTTGAGAACGAAACCGGTGTGGGCTTTTGTAGCCGCTTCCGCGGCATCTATTGCGGCCCGCAGATCATCGGGAAGCAGGGACCGGTCCCCAACCATCTGGACACGGATCTTATATTTTTTTACCCGTTCATCGGAAAGCACGCTCACAAATTTTTCTTTGAACAGGGCAAAGAGATGGCTGACCTCTTCAGGTTTTCTTGAGAAGTTCTCCGTTGAGAAAGTGTACAGGGTGATATGGCTGATACCGAGTTCGTGTGCCCAGTCCAGCATCTCTTCAGTCCGGTCTGCACCGGCCCGGTGCCCGCTTGCCGTATCAACCCCCAGCAGTTTTGCGTACCGCCGGTTGCCATCCTGGATGATAGCGATATGGTTGGGCATATGCCGGCATTGCATGCGGAGGTAGCGTTCGTACAAAGGGTCGATCAGGGTGCGGAGGATCATAAAGGGGTCACCTCGACTACCATGCCGTTATTGGGGTATCGCTCGATGACATACTTCTCCCCTTTCATCTCATCAGCAAATTTTGTGAGCAGCCACCATGCCATCTCGATCCGATCTCCACAATCCTCGAAGCTGTCCGGTTCGCACTTATCTTCACACAGCAAAAGACAGGAACTTTTATCGGCTTCTGACGGTTTTATGACACCATACACGATCGTCCCGTCTTCGGTAACCTCATCAAAAGGACGGGCGGTATTATGAGCGATCCTTTTTAACCGTTCCCGCAGCTGCACGGAGTCCTTGAACGCGGATGAGCACCAGTGCACCTTGTCATGCCGGCAGAGTTCTTCTGCCCAGCCCTTTGCCCCGTCAATTGCATTGTGCAGTTCATCGGCGAGTTCGTACCCCCGTTCCCGCATGTGGTACGCGTTTGACTCCCCCCATTCCAGTTCATTGATGTTAAGGAAGTCAAGACTGGGCAGGGCAGGGATGAGGTATTCGAGCCCGGGTAATGCCGGAATCTCGATGCCGATGTCAAACCCCATTTCTCTGGCCCGCTTTGCTGACCGGATAAAATCCGAATCAAGGATCTTTTCCCAGCATTCGTGCGGGGGATGGAGCCGGATCTCATCGACAAGCCCCTGCATCTCTGCCAGTTCTGCATCCGTAGGAGCCTTCGCGGTGTACAGGTGAATCTGGTGTTCCGGACCAAAATGTTCTTTCAGCAGCCGGCAATACGCGGTCACCTTGTCAAGAACAAGCAGCGGCTCACCGCCGGTGATACCGGTGCCTAGCGCACTCATGCTCTCGGCCACGTCGATGATCTGGGCGGGTATATCCACGGGAAGCTCGTTTGCGTAGATGGTATCGGTCCCCTTCCGCTCGGCAGAGAGCGGGCAGTACCAGCATGTGCGGTGGCACCGTCCCGTAACAAAGAGCACCATCTTTGCGCCCTGGTGACAGAGAACACAGCCTTTGGAAAGTGTCATGGCATTCTTCAAAATATTCCCCGGTATGGAATGAATGTATCCCTATTTTTTTGGCGGGCGGAGATGAAAACCCTTCTGTGCAGAGTATAAAAAATTGGAAATGGGGTGAAAAAGAAGAAGAACACCGCATATCTCCCATCGGACCGGACTGCAACCCATTCTTCGAAGATACCCCTCACAGCAACTATAATAAAGTCTTTCACAACAAAATGCTACTGAATATGAAAAATCGCAGCAATGATGTCGCATTATCGGAAGTAATCGGTTTTGTTTTACTCATGGCAGTCATTATTGCTGCACTCTCTTTGTATACGGTCTACGTAGTTCCGATCAACGGAAGGGGGGAAGAGATCGACCAGATGAACTATGTGGAGGAACAATTCACGGATTACAAACTTACGTTAGACGCACTCTGGACTTCCCGCCTCATTAATACCAATAGCCCGAGCCCTGCGTTGAACGTCACTCCGGTGATCTCGTCTGCGACCCTGATCCTGGGTAATGGGGGAAATTCACAACAGGGCACTCTTTCATTTCCTTTGTTCAAACCGGTCGCATCATCTGCAAAAATATCGATCAATACTTCCGCAGATACCTTCGACATCGACAGCAGCAATTACCATACATCTCATGACACCATGGGAGAATTTCCCCTCAATATCACTGCCCTTGATTACAGCTCAGATAATTATTACTGGATCCAGCAGCAGTATTCCTACCAGCTCGGGGGTGTTTTCCTTTCACAGGATGAGGGCACGATAAACCGCATTTCTCCTCTCATTTCGATCACCAATGCCGACAATAAGAGCATCGTTGTCCACGTAGTCCCTGTCCAGATCAGAGGAAACGGAAGTTACACCAGCAACACACTGGTACGGATTGATACCCGCCAGAAAATACTTCCGAATTATAATATCTCATCAGCCACATATCGCAACAACCAATGGGTGAATCTTTCGATAACTACTTCAAATAACGCAACTGCTGCGATGTGGCTGAACCTATTTAAGAGTCTTGTCGCCAGCGAAAAAATCAGATCATCGGACTACATTATCAGTAGTGAGTGGAATCCCGGTTCAAAAAGGACAACCGTTTTTATAAAAATTGAACCTTCAAACCCGGGTTCACATGCCTCGCTCTACGTCCAGCGTGCGGAATTTGATGTGGTCTTCAATACGGTTGCATCAGAAGTTACATGACGGTATGCTCTGATTTAATCGTTTACGGGCACGGCTTAACCGGATCTACCCGTATCTGACCACCGGGACTTACCGTCAATTCTGTCATTGATAGTATGGATCGGGAAACCCTCCTTTCGGCTGCGGTAATGCAACCCGGTAACTATAAATAAAGTCTTTCACAACAAAATGCTACCGGATATGAAAAATACAAGCGATGATGTGGCATTATCAGAAGTAATCGGTTTTGTTCTGCTCCTGGCGCTCGTTGTTGCTGTACTCTCTTTGTATATGGTCTATGTTGTTCCGATCAACGGCAGGGAGGATGAGATCGCCCAGATGAACCGCATCAACGAACAGTTCACGGACTATAAGTTCACGCTGGACAACATCCGGACATCGATGCTGGTCAACAACCTGAGCCCGGTTATGACCTCCACGTCCTTTAATCTTGGTACCGGAGGCGGCAACACACAGGCAGGGGGGTTTTTTCTCTATATGCTCCAACCGGTTTCATCATCCGCGACCATATTGATCAACACAACCGGGGATACTTTTGACATAAACAGCAGCAGTTATGATAATTCAGCAGGTGATAAAGGAGAATTCCCCCTCAATATTACTTCTTTTGAATACCGCTCGAATAACAAATACTGGATCCAGCAGAAGTATTCCTACCAGCTCGGCGGGGTATTCCTCGCGCAGGATGACGGCATCACAAACCGGATCTCGCCCCTGATCTCGTTTACCAATTCCGCCAACAAGTCCGTGGTTGTCAATATCGCACCCGTCCAGGTTGTCGGGGGAGGGAGCCTGAGCGGCAACGGTCCGGCCCGGGTGGATACCCGCCAGAGAATCCGTCCCAAATACAATATCTCAACGGATCCGTATATCGCCAATACGTGGGTTAATCTCTCGTTCAGCAGTGCAGATAATGCAACAGCTGCGGCGTGGCTGAACATTTTCAGGGATATTGCCCTCCGTGAACAGCTCGACTCGTCCGCATACAAAACCGGGAGTGCATGGAACTCAGGTTCGAAAAGAACAACGGTTTTTATAAATATCACCGGTTCGAACCCGGATCCCCAATGGAAAGATGTGTCCCTGTATGTCCAGCGTGCGGAATTTTACGTTGCACTCAATAATATCGCATCCGGAGTGACGTGATGGCATCCATAAAAATGAGGGAAATCTATGCGAACTGACAGAAGTAAAAGACAAAAAATGGATATCAGCTCCGGAGTATCAGAAACAGTTGGGGCTATCCTGCTCGTCTCGCTTGTAGCCGTATTGGTCAGCATTATCGCAATCTCCGTATTTTCCCAGCCGGTCCCTCAGAAAATACCCAGCCTGAATTTTATGACCGGTGTCAACAGTACGAAAACAACATTATACCTCTATCATAACGGGGGCGATACCCTGACAGCAGGTGAATTCAGCGTGCTGCTCGATGGCGTACCGGCTTCGTATACAGTTGCCGGCGGCGGGAACGAATGGTCACTGGGAAAGAACCTGATCGTTCCCATCTCATCAATTCCGCAGAGTGTCCAGCTTATATATAACAACACCGCTGCGAGTGGAGGTACCGGCAGCACGGGGGCGATTCTGCTCGATGAGGCCTCAGCAAACATCGTGAGCTCCGAAAATGTCAGCGCAGACCAGCTCCCGTACCTTGACTGTTCAGCGGTGAGGAACTGGGATTGCCGGTTTGAGATCCCTCCGGAGATTATTGTAGACCGGTATGTAGCGAATTCATCGGTAAAAAGGGTTAATCTGATGAAATTTGATCAAGGTACCGGTACCGTATTGAGTGGTGCTGGAAATCATTTCAATGTGACCATTGGTGAGCCGAATGCAACCGTAATCATGGGAGGGTCTACGTGTTCTGAAATTTCGCAGGTTAAGTACTCCTTGACAACAAATGACAAGATGAATGTCACATTTCCCAGTGACCCGACTGATTTTTACGTTTATGGCTCAGCTCCCCAAATCTGGGAAATGGGAGGCGGGGGTCTCTCTAACATTGTAGTCACGCTAATTTACGCAAACGGGAGCATAAATAAGATTTCAGGTAAAAGGCTTTGTCATACCTATATCCCGAAATATTCGAATTTTGATTCCACTCTCGTATTGCAAACGGACGCTACAAATAAAATTACAACTCTTGTAGTTAACAATACCCGTTATATTGAAGGGGTGTATCCAACGACGATTACTCTGAGAAATTTCGGACCCACTGATAACGGGTTGTTTTTAATATCATCTCCGGGCGGAGGAGCAACATTTTTTTCGATTGGCTGGGCAGATACGATCGAGTACGGAGGAGTCCCTCAAACAGGACTCGGTCTCTGATCTCTCTCTTTTTTGGCTTATCGGTGTTTTGAATGGGTAACGCATGTATTGAGTGGATTATAAAGATAGGTGCTGATGCCTCCATACCCCCAAATCCGATGAACGCCGCCCACTGAGGGACGCCCCCTTAGGCGTGTTCGATCACCTGAATACAAAAAAGGAAATTTTGCTCCGCTCGTGCGTCATAGAGGCCCTGATGCGGGGAAATTTCACCGCTATTCAACACGTCCTGTCAATAAGGCCGTTAGTCGGAATGTTTTTGATCAGGTCTCGTCAGTTCTCCTGGATTTCGTTCAAAGAAGCAAACACAGCGGGTTTCTGAATGATAGTTGTTGAAGGGGGCTGATGCAATCAATAGTGCACGCATTGTCGCGTTAAATAAAGCTTGCATTGATATAAAATCCGTAAATATTTATCCCCCAATTCCCCATCCTCATACTACAGGGAGGATCTCATTTGCCGTGAAATGTCGGATGAAACGACTCCTCCTCACAGGCATTGCTCAGTGTTACTTTTCAGTACATGAAGTTCCCGCTCATGCCTCTGATGAAAAATCCTACTGAAAACGGAGGCAAAGACCTACATGAACTATTCCCCGATAGCAAGGATATTCAATGCATTCCTGCTCCTTGCGTTGATCCTGATTCCTGCTGTGAGTGCAACTTCTGATCCGACAAATATGACCGGGCAGCTGCCCGTCCAACAGGATCCGGTTACAGGAATAGCGACGGCGAACCAGACCGCGCTGAATGGAACCGTGAATGGAAACCTCACTCAGTACAGTGGGATAACACCCACACCCACCTACCTGAATTCCACCATACTCCCGGATACAACCGGGTCGTATCCTGTTCCGGAGGTTACCCCAACCGGTGGCAAAGCTGTGAACCTGACCGCAGTGAATGGGACTGTACGCAATGCACCGGGTAAACCGGATACGATCAACACCCTTACGACAACTCCGGTTGCGAAGATACCAACAACGTCCCCGCAGTTCCAGAACGGGACGAAAAAATGGGCCTCGAAATCTATCGGTATACCGGCAGAGAACAAGACCCCCGCCCTGATCGCGCTGGATCAAATGAAAAGATCGCCTGCGGCAACAACAGCGAACACCCAGCAATCAATATTGAATATGCAGGAAACATCTGGCAGCTCATGGACGCAGGTTCCGCCTTTCCCAGACTTTTCACGACGGACGTACCCTAGTACTATTATTTTTAACAATAAAATGTGGGTGATCGGAGGCGAGGATACAGGGGAACGGACAAATAAAAACGATGTCTGGTCTTCTTCTGACGGTATAAACTGGATACAGGTGACTGATTCGGCCGCGTTTTCACCACGATTTGGCCATACATCAGTAGTATTCAATAACAAGATGTGGATAATCGGTGGTTGCGACGATATTGAAGGTTATAAAAACGATGTCTGGTCCTCTTCTGACGGTGTGACTTGGACTAAGGCAACAGATTCTACCGGGTTCACGCCACGATATATGTTGGCATCTGTAGTATTCGACAACAAGATGTGGGTAATCGGGGGTATGTCTTCAAGCGGTGATAAAAATGATGTCTGGTATTCGGTTGATGGCACGAACTGGATAGAGGCGAATACATCAGCCGCATTCGGACCGAGGAGTAGTTTTTCCACTACTGTTTTTAACAATAGGATGTGGGTTATTGGGGGTCTCATGGGTTCGTTGAAAAACGATGTCTGGTCTTCTTCTGACGGTGTAAACTGGCTGCAGGTGACTGATTCGGCCGCGTTTTCACCACGATATGACTTCACATCTGTTGTATTCAATAGCAGGGTATGGGTTATAGGTGGCTGTGATGATGGTGGGGGTTATCGCAATGACGTATGGTCGTCTCCTGACGGTATAGTCTGGACAAGATCTACTGAATCGGCTGCATTTTCATCACGATGGGGTCTTACGTCCGTTGCATTCAACAATAAAATCTGGGTCATCGGAGGGTATACTGAATTTTACAAGAATGATATCTGGTCATCAAGTGATGGTGTAACGTGGACAGAGCCTCCCGGCCCGTTTATCTTTTCACCTAGGTATGGCCATTCATCCGTTGTATTCAACAATAAAATCTGGGTCATTGGTGGCGAAGATCACTATGACGGTTTAAAAAACGATGTCTGGTATTCCACAGATGGGGTAACATGGACCCCGGCTACTGAATCGGCCGCCTTTTCACGAAGGGGGGACTTCACAACTGTTGCATTCAATAGCAGGATGTGGGTTATAGGTGGCTGTGATGATGGGGGTTATCACAACGACGTATGGTCATCTCCTGACGGTATAGTCTGGACAAGATCTACCGAATCGGCTGCATTCTCACCACGACGAAGTCATACATCTGTTGAATTCAACAATAGGATGTGGGTGATCGGGGGTGAAGACGGTTCAATTATAAATGATGTTTGGTATTCGGTTGATGGCACGAACTGGATAGAGGCGAATACATCAGCCGCATTCGGACCAAGGAGTCGTTTTTCCACCACTGTTTTTAACAACAAGATATGGGTTATAGGTGGCCTCAGCGGGTCAACGAAAAATGATGTCTGGTCTTCTGCTGACGGTGCAAACTGGACGCAGGTGACCAACTCGGCCGCATTTTCACCGCGATTTTATCATCGTGTAATCGTGTCCGACAACAAGATGTGGCTGATTGGCGGTTATGATGATGAATATGGATACATGAATGACGTCTGGTCATCATATGACGGCGTATCCTGGGCCGAAGAAACTACCAATGCCGGGTTCCCGCTACGAGAGGGTTTTACTGCAGCAGCATTTAAAGATAAATTATTAGTGATTGGGGGCATTAATGCCGTTCACAGGATTAAATGGTACAATGATATCTGGTATCACGAAGTACCGCCAACACAGCAACTGATCGTCGACATCCGGGATACCTCCACCGGCTCGTTCATCCCCAACGCCACCGTCGGCCTCTTCGATCCCAATCATATCGAATGGCAGAACACTACGACCCCCACCGGTACCTTCGTGTTCACGGATGCCGGGGCGACACACCAGTACCCGCTGGTCATCGGGACCAACTACCGCGTGGCGGCATCGGCTGACGGGTATGTGCCGGTTGTCCGGAACGTGACGTTCACGGTAAGCGGGCAGCGGGAGACGGTGGAGATGGGGAAGGTGCCGGTTGTGTGGACGTATTCGATTACCGTGGTGGAAAATCCGAAATATAATACTTTAGTTGATCCTATTGCTGGTTTTTATCCCGGTTCTGCGAATGCAGCAAATGTCTCAAAATGGCTGAAACAGTATGGATGGGAGGAAAAATTCTATCATCTTGATGAAACTGTAACAAAGGAGGATTTCGGAATAAATGGAGGTGGACTTACTGATGCAACATTCCATTACCATTTCGGCCATGGAAATATTTCTCAAGCTGTAACATTATTTTACTACTATCCTTTTGAGAATCCTGACCCTGCTTCTCCACTCAATATTCGCCAATCCGTAACAGCATATGATGTAAACAAAAAATGGAACAAGAATATCAAATGGGTAATGATTGATGCGTGCGAAATTCTTAATGATGACAGATGGGGACAAGCATTAGGTACATCTCATGCAATATTGGGATTCCAAGGGGAACATCGCCCGAGCAAGGATCTCCCCAATTTGTTTTTCAAATACGCACTGGAAGAAAACCGATCTATCTATAATGCTTATTCCAATGCTACATTGGGAAGCTTTACGAAAAATGTATCGGCAGCAGTCATTTTTGATGACCCCTATCAGATTTATCATGATCATTTCCCGAATCATGGGGAAGTAGCACCAGATGAATCTCCCGATGATGATATTCGTTGGTATTTGAATTGGTCATGTGGATTTGGAAGAACGGATGATAAAAACTATACTTAAGATGTGGTGATAGAAATGAAACCAATTACTAAAGTAACGTTCTGTGCTGTGATGCTTGTACTTATGTTATCCACAATTTATGTCGGAGTACTTCATTCTGATGGAATCAGTAAACTATTTGGAAATAACTATAATACAGAGGCTCAAAAAACAACTCAAATATCTCAGATTATACAAGTAGATCATTTGCCATTACGCATTCAAACACCTGTTGAAAATATAATCATCAATATCTCAATACCAGCATCTCCCCCCAATTTTCCTTATTATAAAGCATATTATCAACAAGGCGATGTAGTAGAAAAATATTATCAGGAATTGGGAAAAATTCGCTATAATGAAACTCCAGCAGATGTCGCTCCCGAACTTGCGAAAAGTGCACTAGGGCCATATGGAGGATTGCCTCCTGATGCAGTTCTAGCATATTCGAAAGTAAATTATTTAGAGGGTAGAAATGATACTGCCGTAGTTCAAAGAATTCCGATGTTCACACAAGTGTTATTCACTCGTGCAATTAATGGAACACCTATTGTTGGGATGGAAGACAGCATTGGAGTTATTTTTGGTGAAAATGGGGAAGTACTGACGCTCATCAAACATTGGAGAACCCTTGAGAATAAGGGAACCGTCCCCATAATCCCCGTTGAAAAAGCCATTAAAAAACTTGAACAAAGAGAGATTATCAATCCCCCACAAGGTCCGGAAGATGCTGTGGTCACTTCCATTAATTTGCGCTACTATGCAAAAAGTTGGAACACAAAAGAAATCTATCTCGAACCCGTTTGGGAATTCTATGCAACAATGCCTTCTGGAGAACCATATCAATTCTACGTCTACGCCCGGCAGTTCGCGAACTTCACCGCCACACCAACCTCCGGCAAAGTCCCGCTGAACGTGACCTTCACCGACACTTCGGATGCCTCCCCTGTGAAATGGTACTGGAGCTTTGGCGACGGCACCAACTCAACCGTGCAGAACCCGGTACACCCGTATACAACCGCAGGCACCTATAACGTCTCACTGAGAGCGTGGAACGATCTCGGCAGCGACACGATGGAAAAATCCGGTTACATCCTCATCGGCAAGAAAGCCATCGTCATGCACACCGGCACGGAACTTGATGAACTGATCATGGCGCTGAATGCGATGGAGATCCAGCAGGGTATTAAAAACAGCCTTACCCAAAAGCTCGAGAATGCGAAAGCGAAAAACAGCGATGCGCTGAAGTTTATTGACCAGAACAAGGAAACTCAGGCAAACAGCATGCTCACCGCAGAGGACAATCTGGTGCAGGCGTTCGTGAACGAGGTTGACGCGCAGACCGGGGGGAAGGCGATCTCATCGGAAGATGCCAAAAGGCTGAAAGATAGCGCATTGAACATCAGGGAATTGATACAGAAAGCGATAGGAATACCGATCTGATGGTGATCTTGGGCAGACTCACTCTTTTTTAGATGAACTTTTCTGCAATCCCGACACCGGCTACTGGCCGCTGACGGTGATTTACACGGATATGTCAACCGGATCACCCATGGTATGGTCGTGGAACTTCAGAGATGGAGGTATGTCAACAGACAGGAACTATTAGCACACGTACGCGAAAGCGGGTACCAACACGGTCCGGCTGACCGCCACGAACGCTACCGGGAGCAACACTATGGAAAAACCGTATTACATCACCGTCCGCCTCCCCGCACCACCGGTCGCCAACTTCACTGCAACACCAGCATCAGGAATCAGGCCGATAAGCGTCACCTTCAACGACACATCCACCAATGCTCCGGCAAGCTGGCTATGGATATTCGGTGACGGTACCAATGCCACGGTACAACATCCGGTCCACACCTACACCTCCGCAGGGAACTACACGGTCTCGCTGAATGTCACCAACGAGGATGGTGCCAATATTTCAATCAAAGAGAAATATATCTCCGTATTCAACCCTCCCCCGACGACCATCCCGACGACCATCCCGACAACAACCGCAACAACTACAGTTACAACGAAGCCGACAACAACCAAACCGACACCGACCAAGACTCATGCCCCAGTTTCACCAATCGTCGCGGTGGCCGGGATTGCACTGGTCGGGTTGCTGTACGTGATCGGGAAGAAGAGAGCGCCATGAGGTTTGATCCGGGAATATCCTGAGCACCTGGACATACTCTAACCGCTAAAAAGAGTCACTGATGTGGAGAATCCCCCCTTATATTCACCATTTCAACGATTCTTAAAATCTGATTATGAACAGATTTGGATTATATGCTGGAAACGCGTAGCGTAAAAACCGGCGCGGTTTCACACAAAAAAAACGCACTGCAATCGATCTCCGGCAAAAAATTTTCAATCACCCCCTCACCCCCTGCTCATTTTTTTTCAAGCAACCCTTGACTTCATTGTACGGACAGTCACGCCGGAGAAACAAAAATTTTGTAGGTTGTACATACCGATTGTAGGATAATTATCCGATAATCGCCTCATCAACTTACACCTCATGATCGCGATTGAAATTTTTTGAGCAGGGTCTGCCAAGAAAATGCGCATCAAAAATGCGATACCCGGGTTATGCTCAGTTACTCTCCGGTATGGTTTTGACAAGAGTGTTGGTGGCAGGATCAAAAAAAGAACCGGAAATCAGTTTCCCCGGATTCAGTAATACGGTAGATCTTCTCTTTCCGGTTTCCCGGGGAATTTTCCTCATCAATGATCCCTGCATCGCGGAGGATGCCCACGAAACAGTGAAGAACCTTTTTTACCCTTGCAATAAATCCTGACAATACCCCGATATATGCTCCATCCATTAGTATAATAAACAGATACTGCCACATAGCATTACAAGAGTATTTGTGAATCGTGATACCATTCATGTATTCACCGGTTGATCTGCATGAACCATCCGCCAGATTCTGAACGGGCTATCTCTGACGTCATTGGTGCTATCGTCCTTATCAGTGTCATCGTTGCAGCGTTTGCCATTGTCGGGCTCATGGTACTCTCCCAGCCCCAGCCCCAGAAGATCCCTGCATTAAATACCATCATTTCGAGCAATGCGCAGGCAATAGATATTCACCATGGCGGGGGGGACTTGTTCAATAAGGCGGATATTGAGATCCTCGTCGACGGTGTTGATCGAACCGACTCGTTCAAAGTAGAGGGAACGGATGACTGGAGTACCTGGTCGGTTGGCCAGTCGCTCATCTGCACTGGTTGCGGTTCTTCTGATGCACTGGTCCAGATTGTGTACAAAGGTGGCGGTGTTTCCCAGCTGATCGCTCAGACCGGGGAGCAGTCACTGATTGGATCTCTCATCCCTGCCCCGGTTGTGACAGCAATAACCCCGAACATGGGGAATGCCGGAACCGTGGTATCGATTACGAACCTTGCCGGGTCTAATTTTTTCAGTGGGGCAACGGTAAGATTAAGCCGGTCTGGATACGCGGACATCACCGCGTCGAATGTGGTTGTCGTATCTGAAACCAAAATCACCTGTAACATCGACCTTTCCGGGTCAACGGGGGTATGGGATGTTGTTGTCACCAATCCCGGCGGGCCTTCCGGCACCCTTAACAATGGATTCACCATACTGGCGTCCTCACCTCCGGTTGCAGACTTCTCGGGTACACCATTATCAGGTACGGTCCCTCTCACCGTGTCATTCACCGATGCATCAGCCAATTTCCCGGATACATGGCACTGGGATTTTGGGGATGGGAACTGGTCAAATTCCCAGGATCCCACCTTCATCTACCAGATACCAGGTACCTATTCGGTGAGCCTGACTGCGACCAATACCGCTGGCACTAATCTCACAGTAAAGACGAATTACATCACGGTAAATCCCGTCGTGTATTACACGATCAATGCAACAGCAACTCCGCCCGGGGGTTCAATCTCACCCTCCGGTGCGGTGAGCGTTGTAGCCGGGAACAACCAGGACTTCACGATAAGTGCCGATACCGGATACCATATCGCAGATGTTCGTGTTGACAGTGTGTCTCAGGGTATGATACCGAATTACACATTTACGAATGTGGTTGCAAATCATACCATCAATGCCACGTTTGCCATCAACCAGTACACGATCACCGCGACCAGTGGAGCAAACGGCAATGTCACACCGGCCGGGCTGACGCTCGTGAACTATGGATCAAACCAGACGTATAATATCACCCCGATCACCGGGTATCACGTTGCTGATGTCCTGGTCAACAACGTGACTGTGGGTGCTGTAACAACCTACGAGTTCACGAACGTTGCAGCGAACCAGACGATCAATGCCACGTTTGCCATCAACCAGTACACGATCACCCCCTCCATAACCGGTGGAAACGGCGTGATCAGCCCGGACACCGTCCAGACGGTAGATTATGGAGCCACGCCGACCTTCAACTTTACACCGGCACTCAATTACCACCTGTATAACATCACCGTGAACGGTATCCCGGTCGCGCCTACAGGAAACAACAGTTATACCTTCCCGCCGGTGACGGCTAACAAGACCATTGTCGGAATGTTCATGATCGATCCACCGGTCGCGAATTTCACCGGTACCCCCCTGGCCGGAGGGATTCCGCTCAATGTTTCCTTTACCGATTTATCAACGAACTCGCCGACATCATGGCTCTGGAACTTTGGCGATGGGAACTATTCGAGCCTCCAGAATCCAACCAATGCGTATGTGGCAGGAGGCAATTATTCAGTGCGGCTGGAAGCGACAAACGGAGGCGGAACCAATGTTTCGGTAAAAGAAGGGTATATCTTTACATATATTCCCGCAGTTGCCAACTTTACCGGGTCGCCGACATCCGGGCCAGTATCGCTGACCGTATACTTTACCGACCTGTCAACAGGTTCGCCTTCCAGCTGGCACTGGAACTTTGGCGATTTTGCCATGGTGAACACCTCGACGAACCAGAACCCGGGTCACACGTATGATCCGGTGGGCCTCTACTCCGTGAACCTTACGGTGGCAAATTCCTATAGCAGCAGCTATCTCCTCCGTACCAATTACATCAACGCGACCGTTGCACCACCGGTTGCTGGTATCTACAACAATACCGACAACATTGGCCTTGCCCCGCTTACGGTTGAATTCTGGGATATGTCAAGTAATGACCCGACATCCTATCTCTGGCACTTCGATGATGGACAGCCGGATGAAACCACCATGGATGCGACTCATACGTTTACCAACCCGGGCACCTACAACGTGAGCCATACCGCAACCAATATCGGCGGAAGCGACACAGCCTACATGATAGTCACCGTAATCGCGCCTCCGACGGTCACCAGTGTCGCACCGGCAGCCGGCTCGATAAGTGGTAGCAATACAGTAACGATCATCGGTACGAACTTAATTGGAGCGAGTTCAGCCCTCTTTGGCGGCTCATCGGCTACCGGAGTTTCTGTTATCAACGCGACGGCGGTATCCGCGATCACGCCCACCCATACAGCCGGAGCCGTTTACGTTAACGTCACAACACCCAATGGCACTGCTATCGGGACGAACGTATTTACCTATGTGGCTCCCCCGACGGTCACCAGCGTCGCACCATCGACCGGCCCGGTAGGGGGCGGTCGAACGGTAACGATTATCGGTACGAACTTACTCGGAGCAAATGCAGCCCTCTTTGGCGGTACAGCAGCAACCGGGGTTTCCGTTATCAACGCGACGGCGGTCTCCGCGATCACACCCGCCCATGCACTCGGAGCTGTTTATGTTAACGTCACTACACCCAACGGCACTGCAATCGGGCCGAACCTATACACCTATGTGGGAGCCCCGACGATCACCGGCATCTCACCGCAATATGGCATACGAGCCAGTGGCACGCGGGTAAACATCACCGGTACGAACCTGGTCGGTGCGAACGCTGGCGGGGCGAACGGAGTAACGTTTGGCAGCAGCGCAGCAACCATCAATGCTAACACCGCCACTGTGATCAATATGACCGCCCCGGCGGGTACGGGAACGGTAACGGTCACCCTTACAACACCCAATGGCACAGCCACGACTACATATAACTACTTCATCATCCGGAAATTCACTGCATCAACATCCTGGACCGGGCCCACTGGTATGGTTGGAATTGACTACCTTGTCGTAGCAGGCGGCGGTGGTGGAGGCGGACTTGGTGGTGGCGGTGGCGCCGGGGGAGTCCGGATGGGCACGTTAACAACCGGATTAACCGGTGCCAAGACCGTAACGATTGGTGCCGGTGGAGCGGGTGGAACAACCGCCCGTGCTTCAAACGGGGGCAACTCGGTATTTGCAACTATTACCGCAACCGGTGGGGGTGGAGGAGGTACCAGCAGTGGCACTTCGACAGTCGCTACCGGAGCTGCAGGGGGTTCCGGTGGTGGTGGTGCCAGAAACAGGGCTGGCGGAGCGCGAACAGCAGGTCAAGGAAATATTGGTGGAACGGGAGGCGGTTCGACAACTCCCTATGAGGGTGGCGGCGGCGGCGGCAATTTATCTGCGGGGGTTACTGCTACCAATCTTGTTGGTGGAGCCGGGGGCGCAGGCAGGGACTATTCCGCAACATTCGGAACTGACTTTGGCGTAAGCGGAGTGGTTGCCGGAGGCGGCGGTGGCGGTGTCGCTCAGGGAACCGCGGGCGCTGGCGGTGCAGGTGGCGGTGGAGCCGGTGCTGTTGGTACTGCTGCAGTCAACGCTGGTACTGTAAATACCGGAGGTGGCGGTGGAGGCAGCGGGGCGACGACTGTTCGTGGGGGCACCGGCGGCTCCGGTGTCGTCGTCATCAGGTATTATTAATCCCTGATTGTGGCCGGGGGGTGAGCGGAGTCAATGAATGCCCGTTTTATAATCTCTCAACTACGTAAGCCCGAATCTCTTTTACCGCTTAAGCCCGGCAACACCCCAACTCCCGTCTCATTTTACATCTGTGATCAAATTTAAGGTAAAAAAGGAATGTTGATTATCAATAACATCAAATAACGATTTTATCTATTGCTGTAATTTCAAGAAAATTACCGTAGCATAAGAATCAAACAACGTATACATGCGGTGGGAGGAAAGAATGAAAGCAAACCGTAAACAAATGAGATGGATTCCTGTTAGTATCCTGATCCTGGCAGGATTGTTGCTGATTGGTGGCGTGTCAGCAAGTGAATTCGGACCATGGTCGTTTCAGACCGTGGACAGTTACAAGCATGTTGGACAATATTCATCCGTTGCCCTGGATGCAACGGGCAATCCTGCGATCAGCTACTATGATCAGACGTATGGGGATCTGAAGTATGCCTCCTGGGACGGGACCAGGTGGGATATCACCACTGTAGACTGTTCCAAGCGTGAAAGCAAAAACAAATGGTTCTTCTGGGACCGGAGTCATGACAGTACTCAAACCCCTGAATATCTTTCCTGTTTCCACGGAACCCAGAAGGTGGGCAAGTATTCCTCCCTTGCCTTCGACAATAACGGTAAGCCACGCATCAGCTACTATGACGAGTCGAACAAGAACCTTCTGTATGCTGCATGGGACGGGACAAAATGGGTCATCGAAACGGTTGACGGATCCAAGGCTGTAAAAGGACATAACTGGAAGAACTGGGATGGAGATCACAACCGGATTGATGACCGTTCCGTAAAGGTTGGACAATATACTTCCCTTGCCTTTGACAACACCGGCAAGCCACGCATCAGCTACTATGACGAGTCAAAGGGTGACCTGAAATATGCATCCTGGGATGGAAGCAAGTGGATCCTAACGACAGTTGACGGATCCCTGGCTGAGAAAGGACGGAAGAACTGGGATAATGATCGCGACAGGGTTGATACCCGTTCCGTAAAGGTTGGAGAGTATTCCTCACTGGCCCTTGACAGCAGCAATAAGCCAAGCATCAGCTACTATGACGAGACGAACAAGAACCTGAAGTATGCTGCCTGGGACGGAAGCAAGTGGGTCATCGAAACGGTTGACGGTTTGAAGAAAGGGGAAGGACAGAACAAATATCACTGGGATGGCGATCATAACAGGATTGATGACCGTTCCAGGAATGTTGGGAAATTTTCCTCCCTTGCCCTTGACAGCAGTGGCAAGCCACGTATCAGCTACTATGACCAGTCGGACAAGAACCTGCTGTATGCTGCCTGGGACGGAAACCAGTGGAACATTACCACGGTCGACAGTTCCAAGAGAGTGGGTGAATATGCATCCCTTGCACTGGATGCGAACGGTAACCCGCGTATCAGCTATTACGATGCATCTCACAGGGATCTGAAATTTGCTTCATGGAATAGTACAAATTCCATCTGGGTTACTGAGACGGTGGACAGTTCCGGAAAAGTCGGGAGCTTTACATCCCTTGTACTGGACTCGCAGGGGGCTCCGGGGATCAGTTACTACGACCAGTCGAACAAGGATCTGAAATATGCAGGTGGGAAAGGGCAGACGCAAACCCCGACAGCCCCGACAGTAACCAGCATCTTACCGGCAAGCGGGCCTGCGAGCGGCGGTACCAATGTCACTATCACCGGTACCGGGTTTACCGATGCAACAGATGTCATATTCGGAGACTATGACGCTATCAACCTAATCATAACCTCGGATACGAGCATCAACATCACCTCCCCCGCCAATAAAGCAGGTACCGTTGATGTAAAGGTCATCACGCTTGAAGGCACCAGCGCTAGCTCCCCAGGTAGCAAGTTCACGTATATTGCTATTCCCCCGAAGGTGACCGACATCTCACCGGCAAGTGGATCGGTGAGCGGAGGTACGACTGTAACGATCACCGGTACGAACCTTAACGACGCAATCACAGTAACCTTTGACGGGACACCGGCTACCACTTTCTCGGCAGACAACGATACTACGATCATCGCGACTACACCGGCTCATACAACAGCAGGAGCCGTTAACGTTGTCATCACCACTCTCAACGGCGCTGCAACAGGGACATATACCTATATAGCTCTCCCGACCGTGACCAGTATCTCACCGGCAAGTGGACCTGAAATCGGCGGTACCGTTGTAACGATCACCGGTACGAACCTTAACGGCGCAACCACCGTAACCTTTGACGGGACACCGGCTACCACTTTCTCGGCAATCAACGAGACATCGATCACCGCGACCACACCGGCTCATGCAGCAGGAGCCATTAACGTTGTCGTCACCACTCCCAACGGCGCTGCAACAGGGACATATACCTATGTAATTCTCCCGACCGTGACCGGCATCTCACCGGCAAGTGGACCTGCAATCGGCGGTACCGTTGTAACGATCTCCGGTACGAACCTTAACGGCGCAACCACAGTAACCTTTGACGGGACACCGGCTACCGCTTTCTCGGCAGACAGCGATACTACGATCACCGCGACCACACCGGCTCATGCTGCGGGAGCCGTTAACGTTGTCGTCACCACCCTTACCGGCGCTGCAACCGGGACATATACCTATATCGGAGGTCCAACCGTATCCAGCATTACTCCAGCCACAGGAGTTGCGGGTGAATTAGTAACGATAACTGACCTTGCTGGCACGAACTTTGTTGAAGGTACGACACCGGAAGTCTGGCTAGCAAAAACGGGAGAAAAGAATATTAATGCGACCAATGTCTTCGTGGTCAACCCCAATAAGATCACCTGCACAATTCAGCTCGCCCCCTACAGTAACACATTACCCGGGAAATGGGATGTCGGCGTAAAGAATACGGACGGGCAGTCCGGGTCACAATCTGCTTTATTCACTCTGACAAACCCTGCTCCATCGGTAAGTTCCATCGAACCAAACAGCGGCATTAACGGAACCATAATCCATGTAGTAAATGTTACGGGCCAGAACTTTGGCTTTGGGACCAACCCGATCATCTGGCTGTCAAAAAATGGGCAAATTATTGAAGCATCAGATGTGCATATCTACGGTACAACCAGTTTGGACTTCAGACTCAATATCCCCGTAACCGCTGAGGCTGGGTTGTGGGATCTCCATGTCAGGAGCCAGGACGGGCAAACCACTGCAGATCTCGGCGTGTTCGAGATAATATCAGGACTTCCCGAATCTTACACCTGGGACTGGACTACTGATGGCTGGGATGGCTGGTCGCATTCATATTCATATACGGGACCGAGCTCGTATTCGGAATACGGCCCGACAATCGTTAATAGCAATGGTATACACGGTATCCAACTTACCGGTACTACTACTACCGACAGACTAAAAGTGGCGACATCCACGGTCTCGAAGACATTTACCTCCCCTTCAGCTGATGCCAAGTGGAGTACGCTGACCTTCAACGGTCTGCTCAGTTCCTCTGATAATCCGGTCGGAAGATCGTTGATCATTTACGCAGGGGGTTTGAAGGTGTATGATTCAACAGCCTCAGCAGACCCTACGCTCAACGGTCAGCAGGAATTCACCATTACGGCACCATTCGACAGGTCGAATGAGGTAATTGTCACCATAATAAGTAAGGGAACGTTCAAAAAAGACACAGTGTTGTATACAACGCAGTTCAATTCATTGACCCTGAGTTGAGAAGAGATCACCACAACGCTTGGTGAAAACAAAGAAAAACGGCTGTCAAACCCGATTGTTCACTCGGGAACGCGACAGCCGGTACATGAGGGAATATCCCTCCTTTTTATTTTTTGATGTAACCCCATATTTCTTGGTGAGATTATTCACGGGGGTATTTTTTGTCCTGTCAGGAATGGATTGTTATTCGTTCAGAGAGATCACGATGCACCAATCATATATTCCGTCAGGAATATCCAGACGGTACCAGGAAACAGGGGTTGTGTTGCACCGGTGGATAGCAGAGATATTCTCTCTATTGATTCAGATAACAACCAGGACTTAGCCACATCAAAGAGCCGGGAGCGGCTCGTTCTGTCGTAAGCCGTTCATGGATACTGCCCGGCGGCAATCCCTGTTGACCCTCTCATACTATCGCTTAATTTATTTACTAATCCGACCATCGATTGTATATCTGGATAAGAGCACAAAACAGCCAACAACCCTGCTGGATCTCCCCCCTCGGTTATTGACCAGATGAGAACATACACCCGTGCGGGAAATGTCTTAAAAAATTCCCAAAACAATTCAATCGCGAAGGAGTATCGTATGACCCCCCTACCCCCCAATAAAGAAAGGTTGCTGAAGATTGTTGGGGCACTCATAGGTATTGCGATTATTGGCCTTGTCCTTGCGGTCATTGCGATGGGTGCTTTTTCGACACCCCCGCAAAAGGAGAGCCCTCCCGTGAATATAACACCGGCTCCTCCCTCAATAATTTCTGTCATCACCCCGCCCTCAGGCGGTTTAGGGGCACTGGTACCGGTAACCATTGAGGGTAAGGATTTTTCCTATGGCCCGTCACCGTCCATCTGGCTGGCAAAACAGGGTGAACGCGATATCAGCGCAACCGATGTGGCGGTAGTCTCACCAACCCTGATCAAGTGCACATTCCCGCTCACTGCGTCGTCCATGTCGGCCGGGCAGTGGGATGTTTTTTTGAAGAACGTTAACGAGCAGTCCGGGTCAAAGATCGGCGTGTTCATCGTGACAAACGAAATTTCACCACCGCAGAAATGGAACTGGTCTGCTGACGGCTGGGGGGACTGGCAACATGCTGCTTCATGTTCGGCAGCCGCAGCACAGAAACCCGGATCCTGCCGGGAATACGGCCCGTTCATGGAAAACGGCTACGGCATATATGGATCGAATGTTACTCATGACAGGGTTCCAACCGAGTCCAGCGTCTGGAAGACCTTTACCGCTCCATCCGGTACCCGGTGGAACACCCTTACCTTCAACGGTCTGCTCAGTTCCTCTAAGCTACCTCGCGCACGATGGATGGCCGTTGAAGTGAATGGTGAGAGGGTGTTTTATGCCAATGCCACCCAGACACCCCCGGGCAACGGCCAGGCATTCACTATTACGCAATCGTTTAACCCTGCAAATAGTGTAACGGTCATGATATCTGGCGGGCAGGACCCGACATGGGGCACATCGATGTTTACCATGCAGTTCGATTCACTGACCCTGAGTTGAGAAGAGAACGCACCCATGCTTATGACGGCCGGGCTGTGAACGTAGCGGGTAACTTTCAGCCAGGCCCGTGATCCAGGAGAATAATAACCCGGTGCTGCAACAACTCTACCCGGGAAGGAGTGCCGGGGATCATCTGCATAATTCACGTACCCACGGGTAATGCCACATGACCCATCCTCCGGATTCTGAACAGCCCGCGTCTGAAATTGTCGGTGCGATTATCCTTATCGGGGTTATTGTTATGGTTTTTGCCTTTGCAGGGATCCTGCTGTTCTCCCAGCCCCCGTCCCAGAAACTCCCTACCTTGAGCGTCACTACATCCATCAACGGGCGGGTAATAGATATCCACCATAACGGCGGGGATATCCTGTCGCACCCGGATATGTATATTCTTGTCAATGATGCACGACAGGATTTTTCCAAGAATAACGATCCTTCCTGGACAACATGGTCTGTCGGAGAATCCCTGGAATATGAGGTTCCCGGAAACATCCCGATCTCATCGATAAAAGTTATTTATGACAGCTCAGGTACATCCGCTATATTATACTCTGCCAGTTTCGAAACCTCTGCACTACCGGCCACGGTTACCACGACCTTACCCATTATTACCCATACTATCGTCGCATCAGCAGGAGCCGGTGGATCGATCAGTCCGTCGGGTTTTGTTATCGCACCTGATAAATCCGAACAGAGCTTCACGATAACCCCGTCACCCGGCTATCATATTGCAGATGTTTTTGTTGACAGCGTGTCACAGGAAGCCCTCTCAAGTTATATCTTTACAAATGTGGAGGCCGACCACACGATCTCGGCATCGTTTGCGATCAACACGTACACGATAACGGCGAGTGCCGGAGCAAACGGAACGGTCACTCCAGCGGGGGTGACGACCGTCACCTATGGAGCCACGCCAACCT
>Ga0074195_1000510_pt1 | contig 73756 bp, 67 predicted proteins | sample EPASupsiteHSE623_FD_64525 | JGI IMG/M metagenome (GOLD analysis project Ga0074195, IMG submission 64525) | Bioremediated contaminated groundwater from EPA Superfund site, New Mexico - Sample HSE6-23 | ecosystem: Environmental > Aquatic > Deep subsurface > Groundwater > Contaminated ...
GGACAAGGACGGCGTGGATATCCTTAAAAACATACGAGCGAAATACCCTTCAAAACCGGTAATCCTGGTCACCGGTTACGGGAATGAAATGACGGATTCAATCGAAAAGGGTTTTCAGATAGGGGCATACGCCTGCCTGTATAAACCCCTTGAAATAGACACATTGATCAAACAAATCGAGGAGATAGACCGCAAAAGATTACAGACTCTCCTTGGAGAAAAAATTGATATGTAAAACCACCTGTCACGCGTTTTCCATGACAGTCTTCTTTGCTGAAATCTCCAACACCTTTTTTGTATCTTCCGTTATCTTATATCTTTCATCAATCCTGTAACCGACAACCCAGATAATATCGTGCCCTGACACGAGAAGCAGTACATTGCCTCTTTCTTCTTTCGGTATCTTCTGAGATATAAAAAAATCCTTCAATTTAACAGGATTTTTCATGCCGAGCGGAACAAATCTGTCGCCGTTTAAAAAAGTTCTGACAGATAAATCCCCGATCTTATCGCCGTCAAAGTGGGCAATGTATCTGTGGGACAAACGAGGTGAGTTTATATCCTGCAATATCAACGAAACATTGAGCATGAGGCCGAATAGGTCAAGCCTGTTTTCTCCGTTATTTATCGGAAATGCATCTGTTATCTTCGGGGGAATCGGCTTTTTTGTAAAAATGAGCCTATTGTAAACTTTCTTTATCCTTATCCCGTGGGGCATGGCAAGCATCAGGTTCGGTTTTTCGCTTGATATGACATTATTTATCAAACGGGCATGTTCCCGCAAAGGAATAAAGTCCGGCTCAATCCGTGCAAATACGCTGACCATTACCCTGAATCTTGTCTCTTCATCTATGTCTTTTAAAGCATCTATCTCAAAAGATATATCTTCGTTCTCAATTTTCTGTTCTTTTTCCAAAAACTCCAGAGTTTTGCTGCCGTAAAGATTATTGATTGCCGTAATATCCTGAAGCAGCATAATAATCTTTTCCTTAAAAAGAGGATTTCTCACTTCCATAAGGGGGATTACCTGTCTTCTGATATAATTTCTTTCATATACAATCTTATCGTTGGATGAATCTTTTACGTATACTATTGAATGCTCTCCGACATATTGTTCTATCTCAAAACGGTAAACACCAAGGAAAGGTCTTATTATCCTGTCTCTTTTTACAGGTATTGAGGAAAGGCCTCTTATGCCTGTACCTTTTAACATCCTCATTAAAAATGTCTCTGCCTGATCGTCGAGATTATGCGCAACGGCAATTTTATTAAAACCATGTGTCTCTAAAACCTCCTCAAAAAATGCATACCTCAAATCCCTGCCCGCATGTTGGAGAGAAATTCCGCGGCTTTTTGCATATCCTTTTACATCGGCCTTTTTTATAAAGATGGGGAGAGAAAGCTTTCCGGCAAGATCTTCCGTGAATTTCTCATCCCTGACAGATTCTTCACCCCGTAACTGGTGATTAAGGTGAGCCAGACCTATCTTAAAATCAATTTTCTTCGATATTTCAGACAGAACGTGCACCAGGGCGGTGGAATCTATCCCTCCTGAAACCCCGACAAGAATATTGTCCCCTGCTTCTATCAGCTTTTCTTTTTCAATTATCTTTTTGACTTTATTGACAAGATTCACAATTTTGCTTCATGAATTGCTTGATCCATGGCAACTCGAACAGTTTGAGGAGCCGCAGCTCGCACAGGACGATCCTGCTGCATCCATTGATGATGAAGTATACTTGGAACCCACAGAAAATCCGAATGACGACATCTTTTTTGTCGGTTTTTTTGCTCCGCATGACGGGCACAGCGGTTCATCATTTTTAAATACCAGAAGCTCGAATTCATTACCGCATTTATCGCAAATATACTCATATATGGGCATACCGGTTTCCTCCTTACAACCTTTTCGGTTTTCTCATCTCTTTAGACAGATCATTGATAAGCTTCTCCAACACGTCCTTGTATGCATTTAAGTTTTCAATATCTGCTTCCATGTCGCGTGCCTGCTCGGCAAAAAGCAGAGATCTGGAAAATTTGTTTATAAAATAAAAATGAATTGCAGAGGCATAAGTGTATAAAAACAACGCCGTTTTGTTTTCTTTATCCTTCTTCAATACTTTTCTAAACAATAAACGGGAATAATCATAATATTCACTTTTAAGATAACTCTTTGCCGCTCTAAATACTAAAGCATCCCGCCCGTCATGATACAATTCATTCAGAATTCTTTTAAATTCCCTTTTTCCATAAATTGATACAAGAGTTTTTTCATTTTCAAGAATAAATCTCGGCAACAGGTAGTTATCTTTATACAATTCAATCAAACTTATTAATTGCCCTATAAGCTCAATTGTCAAAGTCCTGATTTCTTTTACACCTTCTTTAAGCCTTATTTCGGCTTTTTTTGTGAGCATTTCGATTTCCCGCACTATCTTCTTTTCTATCACAGTCAGCGAATCGGATACTTTATCAGTGTTAGGCTGATAATACTCAATCTGGTAAAGATTTTCCCTTAATTTCATGGCTTCGTGGAAAACATATCCAACTGTTATATCGTACAATTTCTCTTTATAATTTGCATTGTCGGAATTCCTGAAAAGATCATGGCACATCTCTTTCAGCCTGAAAAGGCAACTGTTCCCTTTATCATCAATGAACCCCTCAATATTTGAAAAAAATAAACATCTTTCTTTATAGAGAACTAAGCATTCTGTAAATTTCGCATAAACACATATCGATTCTTTAATCAGATCAATTTGTTTCTTTTCAATATTGGTCATTGGCGGTTTCACCTGTCTTTCCGTTCATTAGAACACGCAATTCCTCCCCGTCAATCGATTCTTTTTCAAGGAGGGTCCTGGCTACCTTTTCTAAAATCTCTTTGTTATCAACTAATAACAATTTTACGCTTTTACATGATTCATCTATTATCCTTCTTACCTCATTATCAATTTCTCTTGCCGTTTCTTCGCTGTAATCTTTTACTCCAACGCCCGGATTTATATCAAGGAAAAGCGGCCTTCTTTCTCCTTCAAAAGTAATATATCCGAGCTTTTCACTCATGCCATATTCTTTCACCATGGATTTTGCAATATCCGTTGCCCTGAAAAGGTCATTTTGCGCGCCTGTGGATATCTCACCAAAAGCTATCTCCTCCGCAATCCTTCCACCTAAGAGAACACCCATCCTGTCGATAAGTTCTTTTTTTGTCATAAGATATCTGTCTTCAGTCGGAAGTTGTAATGTATACCCCAAAGCTGCAATACCTCTTGGTATAATGGATATTTTATGCACAGGGTCGGTAGTTTCGAGAAGTTCAGCCATTAACGCATGACCGGTCTCATGATAAGCCACTATCTCCTTTTCTTTCTTATTCATAACCCTTTTCTTCTTTTCAAGACCTGCGACAACCCTGTCAATCGCCTCTTCAAACTCCTCCATAGTTACTGATGTTTTTCCTTTTCTTGCGGCAAGCAAGGCTGCTTCATTAATCAGGTTGGCAAGATCCGCGCCTACAAATCCGGGTGTACGCGCCGCTATTACCTTCAAATCTACATTTTCCGCCACCTTCACACCGCGGACGTGAACTTCAAGTATCTCCTCCCTGCCCTTAATATCAGGTCTGTCAACAAGAACGTGCCTGTCGAATCTTCCGGCCCTCAGAAGGGCAGGATCAAGTATTTCCGGCCTGTTCGTTGCGCCCATGATTATAACGCCAGCTTTTGTTTTAAAACCATCCATCTCGGCAAGAAGCTGATTCAGTGTTTGCTCCCTCTCGTCGTGCGATGAAAGGGGGTTCATGCCTCTTGCTTTGCCAAGCGCGTCAAGCTCATCAATAAAAATAATACAGGGTGACTTCTCCTGTGCCTGGGCAAAAAGGTCTCTTACTCGGGAAGCACCGACGCCTACAAACATTTCAACAAAATCCGAACCGCTCATACTGAAAAAAGGCACTTTCGACTCTCCGGCTACAGCTTTTGCAAGCAGTGTCTTGCCGGTTCCCGGCGGGCCTACAAGTAATATACCCTTAGGTATTCTGCCGCCGATATTAAGAAATTTCTCCGGTGTTTTCAGATACTCAATAATCTCTTTTAACTCCTCTTTTGCTTCATCGACACCTGCAACATCATCGAAAGTGATTTTTATTTCATCTTCAGCGTATATTTTTCCCCTGCTTTTACCGAAATTAAGCACACCGGAAGGCGAGCCACCCATCTTTTTCATAAGAAAATTCCATATCAGAAAAATAAATGCAAGGGGCAATACCCATGAGATTATTGCTTTGACAAATTTGTTTTCATAGTGCCCCGCGAATTTAATATTGTATTTCTGCAGGTCTTTTACAAGGTCGGGGTCTTCTACTCTGCCTGTCAAAAACTTTGTTTTTTTAGCATTATCAAGTGTAATAGTTCCCTGAATGGCATCAGTATCTATAACTAAATCACTGATTTTACCTTTGGTTATCGATTCCTTGAATTCACTGTAAGGTATGCTTTTTATTTCGCTTGTGAAATAATATGTATTAATAATCGCTATCGCAATAAAACCCAAAATAAAATATATGAACGTAAAGCTCTGTGTTTTTTTGTCTTTCGACTTAGCTTTGTCTTTTATTTCAAGAAAAATATTCTTTCCTTTTTTCTTTTTCTGTTCAGGCTCTTTATTCTTCATGATTCAAGAAGTGTAACAAATAAAAGTCGATTTTTAAACATGTTTTTCCCTGTTCAATTTTTAAAATCAACGTGTTATTATACTAATAATTTATATGAGTCCTGAGCCCCAAATATAATTGTAAAGAGGAGGGTAAAATGGAAGAAACATTGATTGGAAGGGTTGAAAGATATTTTTCAAAAATTGGTGTTGCTGCAATAAGGATTACAGCAGGCGAATTAAAAATTGACGACATAATATCGATAAAAGGTCACACAACAGATTTTGAACAGGTTGTAGAATCAATACAGGTAGAGCACAAGAACGTGGAAAGCGCAAAAGCAGGCGATGATATCGGCATAAAAACAAAAGAGAGGGTAAGAGAAGGCGATAGCGTTTACCTTGTAGCGCAATAAGATTTCTCAGTTTCCGGTAGAATTTGGCTACATCATATAATACAGATGGTGATTCTTTTCATCATTTGCAGCAAGGGTTTTTTGCTGAAAAATCAACGTGGGGAGACATGGAAAGAAAGGTATAATATTGGAAATTACTGTTCAAACTCTTAAAAACAGAATAAAAAGAGAAGGGGTTGTAAAAGAGATACTTAAGAGACATTTCAACGGCAAGGTGTACCTTGTCGGCGGCGCAATAAGAGAATTGTGTCTTAAAAAAAAGCCGAATGACTATGACTTTGTTCTATCAGAGCAAAAAGATTTAAAAATCATGGAATCATTGTTCGGTGCAGGCGCTTTTGTCTTAGGAAAAAAACCAATCCAAACATACAGGATTGTAAGAGACGATATATCCGTTGACATTACTCTCCTTAACACCACAATAGAAGAAGACCTCCTGAGAAGAGACTTTACCATGAACTCCATTGCCTATGATATACATGGGGATAGCATTATTGATTCTCTCAACGGCATTGATGATATTAAAGCAAAAATAATCAGATACCCTTCTAAGAACACTTTAAAAGACGACCCGCTGAGAATGTTGAAGGCAATCCGTCACTTTTCAGTATTAAAAGGCTTTATGCTCCATGACACATTAAAAGATGCCATCATTGAGTTGGGATATTTAATCAATGAGGTAGCTCCGGAAAGGATCAAATATGAAATGGATCAGATAATTATTTCCGGAAATGTCCTGGCCGGTTTGAATACAATGACGTCTACTGGCCTGATATTCAAAATATTTCCTGAATTATACGCATTGAAGCAAATGGATATAGAGAAAGAGTTTACCCTCGAAACATACGGCCACACTATTGGCGGATTTAAATATCTGAAGAGATATTGCAGATTATATAAACTCGATGAAAAAATACTTTCAAGTGTCGGATATGCCCTTCTCTTCCATGACCTTGGAAAGGCCTACACATTTTCTTTTGACGAACAAAAAGGTCTTGTTCATTTTTTCTACCATGAACGGATTTCCTGCGAAATAGCTTCAGCAATTATGGAAAGGCTTAGATTCAGCACTCACGAAATAAGATCAATCGAAAGTCTCATCAAAAATCATATGAGAATATTTCTCATCAGCAGCAACGAATCCACTGAAAAGGCAGTAAGGAGGCTTGTGTACAAGATGGGCGATTTAACGCCTTCACTCATATTGCTTACCTTGTGCGACATGTACGGAAGTTCGGGAGGAAAAGAAAACCCGTCAACAAGGCACATTAAAATCAAATGCAGGGAAATCAGCAATGAATACAACGAATGGCAGAAAGAGCCTTTGCCGAATCTTGTAAACGGTTACGACCTGATGGAGTTGGGATTCATAGAAGGTCCGGAAATCGGAAAGACACTTGGCAATATAAGAGAAAAACAGATTTCAGGGGAGCTTAATACAAAGGAAGAGGCACTGGATTACGCCTTAACACTGTTGAATCCGCAATCAGATGACAATGCCCTTGATTTTTGAGGTTCCCGTAAAAACCGCTGCATGTAAATTATTATGAAAATGATGACAAAATTAAACATTTTCAGTCACATTGAAACCGCCGAATTCCTTACCAGGCCGAACAGGTTTATCGTTGAATGTCTCTATAAAGGTAAGATAATTACGGCATATCTCCCGAATCCGGGGAGGCTCTGGGAACTCCTACAGGAAAACAAAACCATCTACATCACTAAAACTTCCCGCATTCCGGAAAAGCGCACTGACTATACGGTTATAGCAGTCGAAAAGGACGGCGTGCCCGTCTTCCTCCACACACACCACACAAATACTGTTGTGAAATGGCTCATTGAAAGGCAGGCTATACCCGGTCTTGAGGACTACTTAATTGAAAAACCTGAATTTACCGTCGGAAGAAGCAGGTTCGATTTCTTACTTAAAAAAGGTGATGACAAAATGCTTCTTGAGGTAAAATCCTGCACCCTCTTTCATGGCAGTATGGCCATGTTTCCCGATGCAGTGACAGACAGAGGCCGGAGGCATATTACAGATATTGCCGATTCCTCTTATTATGGCGGCATTCTCTTTGTCGTACATTCACCTTCTGTTAAATATTTTCTGCCTGAATACCATATTGATCCGGAGTTTTCAAAGACCCTTTATGCTTTCCGGAATAATATACTCGTAAAAGCAGTATCTGTTGCCTGGAAAGATGATCTTTCAATTGAAGACAAAGCAACTGAGCTTTCGATCCCCTGGGAGATTTATGAAAAAGAAGGGGCTGACTGCGGGAGCTATATGCTCATTCTCAATATTGATGAAAACAAAGAGATAGAAATAGGCAAGCTTGGCAACATCTTCTTTAAAAAAGGTTTTTATATTTACATAGGTTCTGCAATGAAAGACCTGACTGCAAGGATAGAAAGGCATAAGAGAAAAAGAAAAAATCTCTTCTGGCATATTGATTATTTGAGAGAACATGCCGCTCTTCTCCATGCCGTTCCTATCCGTTCATCTTCCCGCCTTGAATGTGAAATTGCCGGATCTCTCCGTACAATTTCATGCAGCCGGATAAAAGGCTTCGGCTCTTCAGACTGCAAATGCGATTCACATCTTTTTTACATGGAAGGTAATCCTGTTAAATCCAGGGAATTTATTGACCTGCTCATATATTACAGGATGGAGCGTATTATAAAATAGGATAATTTTGTTAATGGTTATGCATTATCGAGTCAACCATCCAGAGTTTCGTCATAGACCTATACACGATTTCGTCCGTTGTTTTTGGCCATGTATAAAGCCTTATCGTCGTGCGCGAGGAACTGGCCGTCTGTTTTTATACCCGGAGCAGGAAAAACAGTTATTCCAAAGCTTATCATAATTCGCAATTCACTACATGATGGGTTTTCCCAGGAATATAATTACACTCCTAATCCACTCCAATTAAATGTGAGGATAAAATGATTTTGTGATACACTGTTGGCGAGAAAAAAGGAGACGGTCATGAAAGAAACGACAGAAAAAGACAAATATGAAATTCTTATTGTTGAAGACAGTCCTACACAGGCCGAAGAACTTAAATATATACTTGAAACAAAGTGCTTTAATGCCCAAATTACGAAAAACGGTATGGAAGCGCTCGATTACTTGGAAGGCCACATGCCATCAATCATTATCAGTGATATTATCATGCCGGAAATGGATGGATACCAGTTGTGCAAAAAAATAAAATCCGACTCAAGAATGAAGCATATACCGGTCATGCTCTTAACAACGTTATCAGAACCTGAAGATGTAATAAAAGGACTTGATTGCGGTTCCGATAGTTTCATGATCAAACCCTACGATGAGGAAGTCCTCATATCCCGTATTAATTACATTCTCCTAAATGCCGAGGTAAGAAAAAATACAACCACTGAAATGGGCATTGAAATAGTCTTTGCAGGCAAAAAACACTTCATAACTTCTACCCGTATTCAGATACTGGATTTACTTATTTCAACATATGAAAACGCGATACAGAAAGCCAGAGAACTTGAAAATACAGTAAAAGAACTAGTATCAGCTCATGAAACTATAAAAACACTGAATGGGTTTATCCCCATTTGCGCCATGTGCAAGAAAGTACGTGATGATCAAGGATATTGGCAACAGATAGAACTGTATATACGCAATCATTCAGAGGCTGATTTTACTCATACTTATTGTCCGGAGTGCGTGAATAAGCTGTATAATAAATATCAAAAGAAGGTATAACACAGCAATTACTTTTTCAAGGGTCTTGATTTACTCTTTCACTTTTAACCCGAAGTGCTTATTGAAACAGCAGAATGTGCCTATTGACAAACTTCCCAGAATAGTTAAAATTATCTTTTATGAAAAGAAGAGAATTTCTTAAATTTACGGTATGGTCCATACTTTTCAGCGGATTTTATAAAAATATCTTAGCAAAAGAGCCCCCTGTCCTGGGAGTCGCGGAAGGTAAAGATTACGCGGCCATAACAAGGAACGCCGTTGCAGCATTGGGCGGCATCGGTAGATTTGTAAAAAAAGGCAATGTGGTCGTTGTAAAGCCGAACATAGGATGGGACAGAAGACCGGAATACGCGGCAACTACACATCCTGCTGTTGTAAAGGCTGTCGTTGAAGATTGCCTGGCCGCCGGGGCTAAGAAAGTTAAGATTTTTGACAACACCTGTAATGATGCAAGAAGATGCTACGAAAACAGCGGCATTCATGGAGCGTTGAAGGGATTAAAAAATATTGAACTCAAATATATTGAAAACGAGCGTTTTAAAAACACAAAGATTAACGGTGTTTTTCTTAAGGAATGGGAGTTGTACGACGAAGCCCTTGCTGCTGATGTCCTTATCAACATGCCTATTGCAAAACATCATAGCCTTACACGTCTTACTCTCGGCTTAAAAAACACTATGGGCATAATAGGCGGCAATAGGGGGTACATTCACAGAAACATCGATGTTGCGCTCTCTGATCTGAACACTTTTGTAAAGAGTCATTTGACAATCATAGATGCAACCCGCATTCTCCTGGATCACGGACCCCAGGGCGGGAACCTTAAAGACGTAAAGGTGCTGAACAAGGTCATAGCTTCTGCCGATATTGTCGCTGCCGATGCCTTTGCTACAACACTCTTTGGCCTTAACCCGCAAGATATATCCGTCACAGTTTCTGCATACAAAAGAGGTCTGGGAGAAATGGACCTCAAAAAGATAAAGATAATAAAGGGATAAGAATATTGTTCATTATCCGCCGTTTATAAACAACGGTTCACGACACATTGTTCATGATTCATACAAAATAAAAGGGTTTTGAATAACCTATGAGTTTATCTGTTTATGCTCCACTATTGCATACTTTGCGAAACATAGACTGCGCTTTCCATATATGAAAATAACATTTTCCCGCATATCCCAGTTAATTTTTCTGACTGTATTTATAATTCTCTTTGTCAATACCGAATACAGAGGCAGTAACGAAATATCCGTTGCAGTAAATAGTTTTTTCAGGGCAAATCCTCTTGTTGTCGTGAGTTATCTCCTCGCCGCTAAAACATTTACGATGCTTATTTTTCCCGGGATATTAATGCTTATTTTTTCAGCATTGCTCGGCAGGTTTTTCTGCGGGTGGATATGTCCTTTGGGCGCCATCATAGACCTGATTACCGATAAAATTAAAAAAACAATGCCTATGGGGATTCTCAAAACAAAATTTAAGTATTTTTTTCTGTTCACACTCCTTTTCGCCGCGCTTTTTAACGTAAATATCACAGGGATTTTTGACCCTATCGCAATACTTATGAGGGCTTTGACATTTTTTCTTTACCCCCTCGCTGGATATACGGTAAAAGCCGGATGGGTTGGACTATATGATATGGCAGGAGAAAACAGGGATTATATCAGATTTATGTATGACTTTTTTAAGGACTACATTCTGCCTTTCAGGGAAACCTTTTACCCCCTTGCTTTTATCTCTTTTATGTTTTTTCTTTTTATCCTTTTCCTCGAAAGATATGAAAAAAGAAACTGGTGTAAAAATCTTTGCCCGCTCGGAACGCTTCTGGGCCTGTTGAGCAGCTTCTCCATATTTAAAAGAAATCCGTCGCATCTCTGCCGCGATTGCCAAACATGTAAAACGACTTGCCCCACAGGTTTCGATGAGGATATATTGCAGAAGCAGGACTGTATTCTCTGCATGGATTGCCGCCTCAAATGCAGGTTTAAAAGGGTAAAATTTGTCATGAAACTGCCGGGCCTTGGAACAGCCTCTGCCAGGAGTACAGTCAAATCAAAAAAAGCGCTTGTTTCCGCGGGAAGAAGGGTGTTTCTGGGAGGCCTGTTGTCAGGCTTTTTAGTTTCAAGGGTCTTCTCCTTTCACCTGCCATCAATTCAAGATAGGTCTTTGCGACCTCCCGGAGTCCTCAATGACGGTGAATTTCTTAAGAAATGCGTAAGATGCGGCGAATGCATAAAAGTCTGCCTGAGAAGCGCCCTGTACCCTGCCCTCTTTCAAACAGGCATTTATGGGGTTTTTATGCCGATTCTCATACCACGCCTTGGATATTGCGAATATAACTGCAATCTCTGCGGCCAGGTCTGCCCCACAGGAGCTATCCCGAATCTCCCATTAGAAGAAAAGAAAAAAAGCGTTATTGGCATTGCTGTAGTTGACAAAAACCACTGCCTCCCCTACGCAAAAAAAATCAATTGCATTGTCTGTGAAGAACATTGTCCGGTCCCGGAAAAGGCTATAAAATTTGAGTTATTCAGGGAAAAGGATTATGAAGGTAATAGTGTTGTCCTGAAAAGGCCCTATATTGCAGATCAATTGTGTACAGGATGCGGGATTTGTGAAAACAAATGCCCCTTAGAAGGAAAATCCGCCATCGAAGTATTTCCAGTGTCTAAGAAAACAAATAATTAGAAACTACCTGATTCATACCAATTTGGATTCAAGGATAGAACGAGGCAACGACGACGAGCCGACGCAGGCGTACTGAATGGTACGTCGAGGAGTGCGAGGAGGAGGCAACGAAGTTACCTGTCCGCTGGAGCTATGAGACAGGCGGGAATCATTGAAGGCAAATTGGTATTACGGCAGATTCAGAAGTACCATGCCTGAAGCAGGGTCGAGTTTCCTAACTGCATCTATCCCTTTTATTTCGAGGATGATACACTCAAGCACGATAAATGTATCTGCCATATCCCGAAGGCACCCTGCCCTGACCTTGTCATGCTTGCCGTAGGCCCCGTGAAAATGTATCTTCGGTTCTTCTTCATGCCAGAAAATAGTTCCGATGCCGACAATCTCATGGCTTTCTTTCATTTCACGCCATACCGGTATCGGCGGAAGTTCATCCTTCTCAGGACCCACTACAATCTTCGCATTCTTCATTCCACCAATAAGATAAAAAACTCCTGCCCGGATTGATTCCTTTTTCGCGATGCTGATAATATTTTCAATAATCGCATCGCCATCTTCAAACCTTGCAACAACAACTCTGCCGACTTCACCGGTTTGGTATTTCATATTTTCTCCATTACCGGGGCTTATCGCCCTTCTCCACTCCAAACGGTTTAAACGACTTGAACCGTTTGAACTGCTTAAACTATTTGGACCGTTTGAACTGCTTAGACTATTTGAACGGTTTGAACTTTTTAAACGGCTTAGTCTACAAATGTATAATCTTTGCTTCTATCATCCCGTCTATGCGTAATATCTCATCAAGCACTGCACTGCTGATAGGGTCATCAACGGAAACGAAGGCAACTTCTTCACCGCTTTTTTGCCGGGACATACCAAAACCTGCAATATTTATGTTGTTGTTTCCAAGTATTGTCCCTACTTTTCCGACAATACCCGGTTTGTCAAAAATTCTGAATTGTATAAAAGCTCCTTCAGGCACCATATCAAGATGGAAACGATCAAGTAAAACAATTCTCCCTAATTTGTCCGGAAATACAGTACCTGCTATGGAAGTTTCACCTTTATCGGTCTTGATAATAAACAGAATAAGATCGTTGAACTTATCAAACTGTGCTACCTTTGCCTCCTCTATGAGAATATTTCCATCTTTTGCAAGATAGGGAACGTTAATATATGTGGCAGAACCTTCATGAATTACTTCAAAAAAGCCTTTGAGTCCTGCAATGGTAAAAGGCTGGTAGCTGAAGGGGACATCAAATCTCCTTTCACAGAGGTCTTCCTCAAAGTTTTTGCCGACCATAATAACCTTTATCATTTCAGGTCTTCCTTCTGAAATCTGCGCAGCAAATTTTCCCATCTTTTCTGTAAGATTAAAATAGAGCTGCATAGTTTCCGGAAGCTGTGATTTCATAAAAGGAATATTTATAGCATTAAGGCATGGCTTGTTATTCAGGGCGTTCAGAACCTGTTCGGCAATGATTACGGAAACCGCTTCCTGTCCCTCTGTTGTGTTTGCGCCTATATGCGGCGTTACAAACAGATTATCCAGTTCAAAAAGCTTGATGTTTTCCGGAGGTTCTTTTTCAAATACATCTATGCCTGCGCTGAACATTTTTCCTGATTTTAATGCATTATACAGATCATCTTCGTTAACTATACCGCCCCTTGCGCAGTTAACAAGGATAACGCCGTCTTTCATTAAAGCAATTTCTTTTGAGGTAATCATGTTTTTCGTAATAGGCGTCAAAGGGGTATGGAATGTAATTACATCAGCCTCTTTTAACAAATCTTCAAGTTTATCATATAGTGTTACACCGAGCGCATCTGCTTTGCTCCTTTTAATATAGGGATCATAGGAGATTATCTTCATACCGAAGCTCTTCGCCCTTATGGCAACATTACTTCCAATTCTGCCCAGCCCTACAACACCGAGGACTTTATTATAAAGCTCAACACCCAGACCTTTTCTTTCCCATTTGCCGGATTTAAGCGAACTATTCGCAAGAGGTATCTTACGTGCGGCAGCCAGGATATGACCCATTGTCAACTCCGTTGCGGCAAGCGTATTTCCGGTGGGAGCGTTAATCACAATAATACCCTTTTTACTCGCAGCTTCAATATCGATATTGTCAACACCGACACCTGCACGACCAATAATTCTCAGTTTGCCCGGATTTTCCAGCAGGCTTTCCGTAACATTTGTGCCGCTTCGTGTAACAATTGCATCATATTCACCGATAATTTTTTTCAGTTCATCCGGCTTAATACCGGCCTTTATATCAACTTCCGTATTGTCTTCACGTTCAAGTATGCTGACGCCTTTTTTTGAAATATTGTCCGTGACAAGAACCTTAAATTTCTTCATATAGAGCACCTTCCATCAATCAATATAATAATAGTATTTACAATGATAACAGTAACATTCACAGACTGAAAAATCAAGTCGTAGTAAAGGGGTTTACTCTACGGTCACACTTTTTGCCAGGTTGCGGGGCTGATCCACATCCGTGCCGAGCAGATTGGCAATATAGTAAGCGAGAAGCTGGAGCGGCAGCACCGATAATATCGGCTGAAGCTCATAAATCGTTGGAGGAACGATAAAACAGGCATCAGCCCTGTCCGCCATTTCATGCGTATCTTTGTCCGTGAAGAGTATGGCCCTCCCCCTTCTTGCCATTACCTCTTCGATATTGCTGCATGTCTTATGATATGTCGAGTCATCCGGCGATATAATTGCAACGGGTAAGTTCTCATCAATCAGGGCTATAGGACCATGTTTCATCTCACCTGCCGCATATGCTTCGGCGTGTATATAGGAAATCTCTTTGAGTTTCAGGGCGCCTTCCAGAGCTGTCGGAAAGTTTATTCCCCTTCCGATATAGAGGAAATCCTTGAATCCCATATATTTTCTTGCAAGTTCTTCCAGTGTCTTCGATGCATCAAGAATCACCTGAATCTTGTGTGGAATTTTTTTAATTTCGGCAATTTTCTCCCTGATGTCGCTGCTGTCCATAATCCCCATCTTTCTGCCCATATAAATCATGAGCATAAAAAGCACTGAAATCTGCGTGGTAAATGCCTTTGTTGAAGCAACGCCTATTTCCGGACCGGCATGGGTAAATATTACACCGTCGGCTTCCCTGGCAAGGGTGCTGCCGAGGACGTTGCAGATTGACAAGGTGTAGGCGCCTTTCTTCTTCCCTTCCTTCATGGCGGCGATAGTATCTGCTGTCTCGCCTGACTGTGAAATAAGTATAAGCATGTCGTTCCTGCTTATAATGGGGTCTCTGTAACGGAACTCGGAAGCTAAATCCGTCTCGACAGGTACACGCAGATTGCCTTCAATCATGTGTTTTCCTATCATGCATGCATGGTATGACGTGCCGCAGGCTACCATCCATATCTTTTTTATCTTTTTTAAATCAGGCATCTTCAGCTCATCAAAGTCAACTTGTCCCTTCTCTTCCTTCAATCTTCCAATGAGGGTCTCTGAAATAGCCCTGGGCTGCTCAAATATTTCCTTCAGCATGAAATGCTTATAGCCGCCTTTTTCTGCCATAGCGCCGGACCAGTTTATCTGATGAACCTTTCTCTCAATACTATCGCCGTCCTGGTTGATAAGCATGAACGTATCATCCTTAAAAACAGCAATATCGTTGTCTTCAAGGAATATAATTCTGTTTGTTCTGTTGAGAATCGGCGGCGCGTCGCTTGCGATAAAAAATTCTCCGTCTCCAATGCCGATTATAAGGGGACTTTCTTTTTTCGCGGCAATAATTACCCTCTCATCCTCCCTCATAATGCCCAGCGCGTAAGAACCTTTCAGTTCTTTCAGGGTCAACCTTACCGCTTCAATAAAGTCCTTCCCTTTATCCAGATAGTCGGCAACCAGATGAGGAATAACCTCAGTGTCTGTGTCCGACAAAAACCTGTGGCCTTTTTCTTTCAGTTTTGCCTTTATTTCAACATAATTTTCAATGATGCCGTTATGAACGACAACCACATCGCCCGCCTTATGCGGATGCGCATTCTGCTCCGAAGGCATTCCATGCGTAGCCCACCTTGTATGGGCAAGGCCCATTGTGCCCTCAAAAACTCCTTCAGACACGATTTTTCTCAAGTCGTCAACCTTGCCCTTCTTCCTCTCCGTTGCAATCTTGTTATTACACCAGATTGCAACACCGGCAGAGTCATACCCCCTGTATTCGAGCTTTTTCAGCGCCTCAATGAGTATGCTGCATGCATCTTCTTTTCCGATATATCCGACTATTCCGCACAAAATATTTTCCTCTTTCTATTATTTTTTTTGCTTCTTTTATCTATTATCTCCATCGAGCAATGTTGCGCCTCTTTGCATATGCTTGTTCATCATCCTGTCTTGCATGGTTATATTCGCCTCAAGAAGTTCTTCCTGGCTGTTAATGCCAAGGACCTCGGCAGATTCATGGTGATGACAGCCTTTTATGTTCAAGCCTTTCTTTCTCGCAACCTTGCAGATATCGGTCAGGTAATATTCGCCTTTTTTATTGTTCGGTTCAATAAGCTTTAGAAGTGGGAAACACTCTTCAGGGATAATGCAGATACCGGTATTTATCTCATCCACCCTCTTTTCCTCTTCAGTAGCATCGGCATCCTCAACAATATCAATGATTTCATCCGCTTCCATTATTACCCTGCCATAGCCTCGCGGGTCATCAACCTTAGTGGTTAAGAAAGCAATGCTGTTGAAACGCATATAAAAGGATAGAAAATCCTTCAATGTAGAGCTTTCAATTAATGGTACGTCTCCGTAAAGAACAAGGACATCTCCGCCTTTTATGAACTTTTCCGCAGTAAGGAGGGCATGCGCCGTTCCTTTCTGTTCGGTCTGAACAGATATGTTTACATTCCGTCCTTCAAGATATGCCTCTACCTGTTCCCTGCCATAGCCTGTTACAACAACAATTTCGGAAGGTAAAAGCTCTTTTGCCCTATCAACAACATGCCCTATCATTGGTTTTCCCATGACTTCATGCATGACCTTCGGCTTCTTCGACAACATCCTTTCACCCTTGCCTGCGGCAAGTATTACAATATTAAGCTGTTTCATTGTGTACCACCTTTTTTCCAAATATTCTCGTGATAAGGATACTTAATTCATAGAGTCCACACAAGGGAATTGCCATCAATATCTGACTTGTAATATCCGGCGGCGTAATAACAGCGCTTAAAATAAATATTCCAAGGATGGCATACCGTCTTTTTGAAGCAAGAAGCTTGTGGTTTATTATACCGATTTTCGATAAGTAATATGCAACCAAAGGAAGTTCGAAAATAAGGCCGAAGATTACCAGCATGCGTAAGGTAAGGCTCATATATGCCTTTAAATCAGGCATGGGTATAACAAACTCACCGGCATAGCTTACAAAAAATTTGTATATAATCGGCATCACCACATAGTAACAGAACGTTGCTCCACATAGAAAACTGATGCTGCCGAATATGATAAAAGGCAAGAGATACTTTTTTTCTTTCTGGTAGAGGCCTGGCGATACAAACATCCAGAATTCGTAGAGAATTACCGGCAATGTTATAAAAAACGCTGCCACAATGGAGATTTTAACATATGTAATAAAAGCTTCAGTAATATAAGTAAATATAAAGGAACTCTTTTCCGGCATTACCCTGATGAAGGGTTGCATGAGAAAATAAAATATTTTCTCCTTGAGATAAAAGGTAAAAATGAAGACAACGCCAAGGGCAACAGCGCAGATAAGAATCCTGTTGCGTAATTCTATCATATGTGAAATAAAGGGCTGCTTTTCGTCTATCCCGATTTTACATGCCATTTTTATTAACCCATTAGACTTGATGCGTGGCGGGTTTTTCTTTTTCCATTAATGCTTTATCTTGCGATCCATGATCTGCATCTTTTAATTTATCAGTTTCCCCTTCGGTTTTAGTATCTTTTTGCAGCAAAAGTTCTTCTTTTCCGGCGTTTTCTTTCGGCTCTTCTTCCTTTATAACCTCTTCATTGATCGTCTCTTTTACTTCATCCGCCATACGCCTGAATTCCTGAAGAGCCTTGCCGAGCGACCGCGCAAGATCGGGCAATTTTGCAGGACCCACTACAATAAGGGCTACAATCATGATTACTATAAGTTCCGGGAAACCTATGCCGAACATTGAAGATAAAATATCATAAAAGTATCGGGAGTTGAAAGAAAATAACGGTCTGCTTAACAGGCATCTTTATCCTTGACTTTATTTGCCCTTTATTGTTCTATTTATACTTAAATTACACTTGTATTTGCTTTGAACCAACACCACATTTATTGATAGGGGTTCTGAATGAATAAAATCAGTATTATTGGAACAGGTTCTTACGTTCCTGAACATATTATGACTAATTTTGATTTTGAGAAATTCTTAGACACTTCCGACGAATGGATATTTACAAGGACAGGCATAAGGGAAAGAAGGATTGCAGAAAAAACCGATGCTGTATCCGATTTGTGCAAGATAGCCTGTGAAAGAGCTATGGATATGGCAGGAGTAAAGCCGGATGATATTGATTTGATTATCCTTGGCACTATTACACCTGATACGCACTGCCCGGCAGGGGCAAACTGGCTTGAAGCCAAATTGGGATGCAAAAATGCCGTATCCTTTGACATAACCGCTGCATGTTCAGGCTTTATTTTTGCTCTGCATGTTGCTGAAACCTTTGTAAAATCAGGCATAAACAAAACCGCCCTTGTGGTTGCCGGTGAGATTATGAGCAGGGTCATAAACTGGAAGGAAAGAGAAAGCTGTATTCTCTGGGGTGACGGAGCAGGCGCGGCAGTCATAACAAAATCGGATTCAGGCGCTAAAATCCTCTCAACACATATCCATACGGATGGGGCAAGCGGCGATACCCTTTTAATGCCCGGCGGTGGCTCAATGACCACGCCTATATCTTACGAGAGCGTTGACAAGGGCCTCCATTTACTAAAAATGATCGAGGCAAACAAATCTTTCAAGGTGGCTGTGGGAAGATTTGCGGAGGCATGTGAAGAGGCTGTTGAAACAAACGGTTACAAGATAGACGACATAGATGTCATCATACCTCATCAGGCAAATATCAGGATTCTCCAGGGCGTGGCAAAAAAATTGAAGGTGCCTATGGATAAGGTATATCTGACTATACAGAAATACGGGAATATTTCATCAGCTACCGTACCGATAGCCCTTGATGAAGCAGTAAGAAGCAATACAATTTCAAAGGACAACCTTGTTCTTCTAACAGCCTTTGGCGGCGGCCTCACATGGGGCAGCAGCCTTATCAGGTGGTAGTATGAGGTTTTGGGTGTTAAGTTATACGTTTTAACTTTTTAAATATCTTTACCTCATCACTCAAAAATGATAATTTACATTGATTCAGTCGGAGGGATGGCTGAGTGGCCGAAAGCGGCGGTCTTGAAAACCGTTGGACGTGCAAGCGTCCCGTGGGTTCGAATCCTACTCCCTCCGCCATTTTTTATATAGTTATTTCAATATATTATAAAATTAAACCTCTGTTCCATAAAAATACATGACGTAAATTCAATATGTTAGCTTAAAGCAATTTACTTCTTGCGAGGAGGAGGCAAAAGAGATGGGCAAACTAAGGTACCATGATTAATAACCCTAATCAGCCATTACTCAAAACAAAAACCCTTTTTCTTGAACAGTTTCAAACATATGTCCACTATTCCAGGGTCATATAGTATCCCTTTTTTTTCTTCAATTTCATTTAATGCCGAGTCAATACCAAGTGCAGGCCTGTAAGGCCTATGCGAAGCTATTGCCTCAACAACATCAGCGACAGCGAGGATTTTTGCTTCAGTAAGGATCATCGCATCCTTTAGCCCCTGAGGGTAGCCTGAACCGTCTATACGTTCATGATGTTGAAAAATTGTCTCGGCTATGGGATAGGGCAGATCAACGTCTTTTAAAATATCGTATCCTGATTTGGGGTGTACCTTGATAAGGCTCATTTCGATGTCTGACAATATAGTCGGCTTAACCAGCATCTCTGCCGGTACCGACATCTTCCCGATATCGTGAATACTTCCAGCCGTTCTGATATTATCAATAGTATCATCCGGCAGACCCATTTCCCGGGCTATTGCACATGCAAGGTTCGCAACACGTTTCTGGTGCCCGGCAGTGTAGGGGTCTCTGATCTCTATAGTCGTCGATATGACCTGGATTGTACACGCTAAGGATTTTTTCAGTTTTTCCAGGGCATTTTCCAGTTCTTCTTCAGCCTGTTTGCGTGCAAGAGCTATTCCGATGCTTGCGCCAATTCCCTCTAAGAATTTTATTTTATCAATGGAGAACAGGTTTGATTTTCTGTCGTTAATCTGGAGTAGACCAATGATCTGATTTCCCGAACGCAGCGGGATAAGCGCCATTGATTCATACCCTTCAATTTTACAGCGATTTCTTTTACGTGTCAGAATGTCTTTTTCAGGTGTTGAAGCAAGCAACTGTGACACGTTGTTTGTCCAGAAGCTCCCGCATTCGGTAAAAAAAGGAAGTGAAGCATCGACACATCCGCGCAGCACATTTCCGCACACACCTTCAAGACAAGCATTGCCTTCGGGATCACGTATTAACTTGCCATCCCCGTCGTGTGCGCACAGATAACTTTCCGCCTCTATAAAAGCTTCAGGGAACCCTTCGGTTTCGTAGTAAGGGAAATCCTCGGCTTCACGGAGACGAATGCCAACAGCTTCAGCCTGTATGTGCTTCTTCAGGAGAGAAAGAATCACCCGAATGATGTCAATCTTCTCACCCGGCTGGTTCAAAAGCTCGAGGATTTCCGTATATAATATTTGCTGTGCCTCAGCGATCTTGCGGTTGGTGATATCTTCCACGGATCCTTCATAATGAAGGAGCTTGCCGTTGACAGCACGGACGGCACGGATGTTCTCAGAAACCCACTTGATGGTTCCATTCTTGCAATACATCTGGGTCTCGAAACCGATTACCTCATTTTTTTCTCCAAGATCCTCCCGTAATGGAATGCAATGATCAGAGTCGATATGCGTCCGGCGTTTTATATCGATCACACGTCCCACGAGTTCCTCGGATGAATCGTAACCGAGAATTCTTGCAAGAGAAGGGTTTGCAGTAATCAAACACCCTTCAGGGGTAATCTGAAAAATGCCTTCTACCGCATTTTCAAATAAACTGTGATATTTCGATTCAGCTTCCTGGAGCATCTGAAAAAGTCCGGCATTTTGAATAGAAGGGGCTGCCATGCTTATTGTAATGGTCAGCGCCTTGATCTGACCGATTGTGAAAGAACGGCGGTTTATGGAATTCAGGTTCAGTACGCCGACAAATTTCCCCCCTGCCATCATTGGTATTGAAACGGCTGTAGTGATTTCAGCACGGGGGTGGAGCGGTTTAAAACGGGCGTCCGTCACATTTCCCTCCAATGTGAGCAGTTCGTGGTGGCGGGCCACCCACCCGGCGACACTCTGGCCTAACTTGACCCGTTGGCCCAGGATGTGGTTCCTCCCTCTCCCGCGGATGGCAGCCACATATAGTTCATCATCGTTCTCAGTGGGAAGCATTATGGATACTTCATCTGCAGAAGTCTGTTCTATGGCTGCATCGGCGACTTTGTTTGCCACAAGAGTAAGGTCGGTGGAAAGGGTCACTGCTTTCGTGAGCTCATAGATTGCCAATGTTCCCCGTAATTCTATGTTCTCTTTTTTCAGGTTTCTCACTCCCATGGCCCGCGATACGGCCGGGAGCAATATATTCATTTTAAAGGGTTTCAGGATGTAATCAAATGCGCCGATCTTCATTGCTTCTACAGCGGTCTTTACAGTGCCCTGTCCTGTCATAACAATGCCGATGATGCCGGGATCGATTGCCAGCGCTGCCTCTAAAAGTTCAATGCCGTTCATCTCCGGCATCATTAGGTCCGTGAGAATAAGATCGAACTCATCTTCTTTCATCCTTTGCAACGCCTCCGGTCCTGAAGTAAATCCTTCCGTTTCATATCCCTGTTTCTTAAGGGTTTCAGACAATATTGTCATCAACTCAGTTTCGTCGTCGACAACGATCAACCTGCCCAGTCTCGGTCTATCCATTTTTAATCCCCCTCATTTTCTATCGGTTTAAAGCAACTCGATCCGTTTGCAACGGGCAGTTTGATATAAACCGATGTTCCTTTTCCGGCTTCGCTCTCTATTTTAAATACACCAGCGTGTTCCTGTACAATGCGCCAACAGATCGGAAGACCGAGACCGGTACCCTTTCCTTCCGGTTTGGTTGTAAAGAACGGCTCCATGATCTTTGACTTGATTTCGGGTGGAATGCCTATTCCCGTATCAATAATCTCTATATCAATAAAGGCTGAGTTCTTAAATTCAAGGGTTCGGGGCTGGGGTTCGAGGTTCTGGAAGAAGGGTTCAACATTCGGTGTTTGGGACTCAGGAAAACTATCGCCTTTTGAAAACTGCCTGCCGGCCCCGGTTCCCCGGTTTCCGGTCTCCGGCCCCAGTTCCCCGGCCGGCGCTGCTTGTTTGCTTACCCGTATCGTAAGCGTCCCACCCTTGGGCATTGCATCGCTGCTGTTTGTAAAAAGGTTGAGAAACAACTGCCGCAGTTGCTGGCGATCTGCATGAATTGATGGTATATCCGGTGAATATTCCTTCAGGACATTTACATTATATTTACGCAGATGATAATAAATCAATTCGAGCGTGTTGTTTATCTCATTGCATACATCCACAGTTGAGATTTCTCTTGTTCTGCAGCGGCTGAACTGAAGGAGGTTGGCAACCAGCTTGCTCATACGGTCAACCTCCTGTTCAATGATTTCCAGCGCCCGATGCTGAGGAGCGTCAGGCAGAACTTCTGAAAGAAGAGACTCTACTCTGAGATTGACTGTGGCCAGCGGGTTATTCAGTTCATGGGCGATGCTTGCGGCCAGTTCACCCATAGTAGCAAGCCTTGATGCCTGCCAGAGTTGTTGCGACATGATGTTCAGTTCTTTATTTTTAGCCTGCAGGGCATTGGTTCTTTCCTTTACCCTCTCTTCCAGGTCTCTGTTGAGAATTCTCAGGTCCTCCTGCGTTTTTATCAATTCGGCGTTCTTTTTCACCGCTGCTTCATACGTGGAAATGAGGAGGTTAAGAATCTGGATACGGCTTGAATGGATAGGATATTTTTCTCCATCATATGAGACTTCAATGGTATTTTTTTCCTCCACGTTATCCGGCATGGGAGTGTTATGGAGAAGATGCTCGATACTGGAAAGGAGAAGTTCTTTGTTGTAAGGTTTGGTTAAAAATTTGTCTGCCCCGCACCGGAGACTTTTGATAACGTCTTTTGGCTCTGAAAGGGAGGTTAAGAGAATGACATAAATATTGCTTAGAGATGTATTCTCTTTAATGCGTCTGCACAATTCATAGCCGTCCATTCCAGGCATAATAACATCGGAGATTACAATCCCGGGTTTATACCGATCAATCAATAAAATGGCTTCATCGCCATTATGGGCGACATGAACAGTATAGGCGCTTTGTTCAAGAATATACGCTAATTCCATGGCCTGCGTGGGGCTGTCCTCGACAATAAGTATTTCTACGTGTTTTTCTTCATCCTTTACAATATCGTTCAGCATTGTTTTGCCTATTATCCTTTATGATTTCCTGCCGGATTTGCATTGTTTACCAGTTTGTGCAGTGCTTTTGGAATCTCTTCAGCCGGAAGTATATAAGTAGCAGCGTCAAGCTTTACAGCTTCCCCGGGCATACCGAACACAATAGATGTTTCTTTGTTCTGGGCTATGGTGATAGCGCCCTTATCTCTCATCATCTTTAATTCTCCGGCGCCGTCCTTTCCCATGCCCGTGAGAAGCAGGCCTATGGCGTTTTTCTCAAAGGCATGTGCAACAGAACGGAAGAGGTATGATACGGAAGGACGTAAGTGGGTCTCTGCCGCATCGTTGCTCAGCAATATCCGGCCATTCGCTTCAACCCCCATATGTAATTCATCAGGGGCAACATATGCGTGGCCGGGCAGCATACATTCGCCGTGGGAGGCAATACTCACTTTAAAATGTGAAGCCCGTGCGAGCCAATCCACGAAGCCTTGCAAGAAACCGGGCGCCATGTGCTGGACGATCAGTATCGGCGTAACAAACTCCTTCGGCAATCCGGACAAAATATTGTGGATTACAAGGGGACCGCCGGTTGATGCGCCTATTGCAACAAGCTTAATCTCAGTTCCTGCTTTCAACAGACTGTCAATCTGTACATCGGAAATTTCCCTTGCAGGTTTCCTTTTCCACCGTTGCACCACCTTTACTTCCGACATAAGCTTGATATTCCTAATTAACTCTCCGGCATCCTTTTCATGGTTCGGGTCGCTTAAACCTGAAGGTCTTTCCAGCACAATGAGGGCGCCTGCTTCTATGGCAAGGAATGTTGTTTGTACATCCCTTGTATCCCAGCTTGCAGTTACGATTACTATAGGCACGGGTGATTCTTCCATAATTCTGCGTGTTGCTTCGAGACCGTTCATCACGGGCATATTAATATCCATCGTGATAACATCAGGCTTTTCATGTCTCAAAAACTTTAAGACTTCTTCACCGTTACGAGCTGTTCCGATTACCTGCATGCCCGGATCGGAATTTATAACATATGTAAGGTGTTCCCTTGCAGTTGCCGAATCGTCAACAATCAGAACCTTGATCATTTATGTCTCCAATGTTTTGAGTTTAAACTTTAAACTCATATCAGTCGTTTTACCACTTCCAGCAGATTGCTCTGGTCAAAATCACTCTTTACGATGTAAGCGTTTGCTCCCACATCAATACCGCGTTCCCTGTCCTCGCGCAATTGAAGCGCGGTCACCAGCACAACCGGCAGTTCGGAAAGTTTCTTATCAGCGCGGATTTTTGCGGTAAGATCAAATCCGTTCATCCTTGGCATATCCACATCGGACACTACCAGATCGAATGTACCTTCCTTCAGATTAGTAAAACCGTCAATGCCGTCCACTGCAGTCTTTACGCTGTATCCGGCCGACTCCAGAATGTTCTTTAACAAGGTTCGGGCGGTGATGGAATCTTCCACCACCAGAATGGATTTTTCTTTCTCTTCAATCTCAACTGTCGTTTCGGCAATCACAGCAGGAGCAGTTCCAATGATGATTGCGGTTTTCAATAGATCAGCGACATTTAAAATAAGCACGGTCTTTCCTGATCCAAGAATCGTGGCTCCGGCCATATTGCGTACACGCGAAAGTTGTTTGCCGAGGCTTTTCACCAATACCTCCTGCTCGCCCAATATTTCATCTACTATAAATGCAATGCGATTTTCTGCGTAATTCAGGATGACCACGGTCAGAAAAGGCCGGCCCTGCACATTGCCGGCATCGTTTGCCGCAATCTTCCGGCGTATTCCCAAAACATCACTGAGTCTCATTAGCAAAACGGTCTGTCCGTTAAATTTAATTGTCTCACGATTTTCCACTGTTTTGATTTCTTCACTGCCAACCTTTGCAACCCTGTCCACGTTAGCAGTGGGAATCACAAACAGGCGCTCATTTGCTCGAATCAGAACACCCCGGAAGGCAGCCAGGGTCATTGGCAGAACTATTCTAAATGTGGCGCCCGCATCAGGATGTGTATCAAGGGAAATAATACCGCCCATTTTTTCCACACGCTCCCGGACAATGGCAAGACCGAGTCCTCTCCCCGAGATATCGGTAACAATAGGGCTGGTAGATATCCCTGAGTTGTAAATTAACGATATGATCTGTGGTCCGCTTAACTTTTCTACATCCTCAGTGGAAATAACACCGGCCTTAAGTGCAGCCGAACGAACCCTGGCGACATCAATTCCCGCGCCATCATCAGAAATGGCAATCTCAATATTGCTGCTATCCTTCGGTGAGATTGCAATGACAATTGTTCCCTGAGCAGGTTTCATCTTTTTTATCCGGTCTTTCGGCCCTTCTATCCCGTGGTCGATGCAATTTCGCACCAGATGAATGAAAGGGTCTTTCATCCCCTCCAATATACGTCTGTCTATCTCAAACTCTCTGCCACGGATAACCAGCTCAATGTCTTTGCCTTGTTCCCGGGAAAGGTCGCGCACCAGCTTCGGAAAAATTTCCAGCATCGATGAAAAAGCAAGCATCGACAAACGCTTTGTATCGTCAAGGAGATCATCTACCATTCGCCCCTGAGAACGGTTGTCGTACTCAACTGTCTTTGCAAGGACGCCGAGCTTGTCTCCCAATGATTCGATATAGTTGTAATTCCATTCCAGGAATCCTATTAATCTCTTAAGCCGACTGTTACCTTTGTCAAGTTTGTGTTCTTCATCCTTCTCAAGTATTTTACGGGCCGCACGCACGTCCTGGTAGATTTTTTTCCATTCTTTTTTCCATAATTCCATTGTAGCATTTATATCCCAGAGGTCAGTGACACGCTGTGCTGTTGCCGGCTTTACTGAAAGAAGCTCTTCAGCCTGAAGCAGAATCGAATCCAGCTTTTTTGTGGATATCCGCACTGTCTCCGTTGCCGCCTGTTTCGTGGAAATAATATCCTCTCTTTCTTTTTGCTTCCCATCCCCTGCCTCTTGTCTCCTGCTTTCTGTTTCCGACATTATCCCTTTGGCCGCCTTTTCAAGCTTTCGGATAAGCACTACCACTTTTGTTTTCTCGTTGACCATGCCTTCAGCTTCATCCGCAGACAGGAATAGACGCAGACTGTCAACAGATTCATGGAGCAAGTCAAATAATTCCGCAGACAATGTAATCTCTTTACGTTTTAAAGCTGCAAAAATGCTTTCCAGGGGCCGGCAAATTGATTCAATCTCCTTCATGTTGACAGATCGGGCCGCCCCTTTCAGGCTATGCGCTTCACGGAAAGCAGCTTCTATGATTTCCGCCTGTTTCTGCAAGTCAGACGTTTTTTCCATCTCAACGAGAAGAGCGGACATGGCGCTAATGTGTTCATCAGCTTCAATTCTAAAGGTTGTCATCAGTCTTTTCAAAAAATCATCTTGCATTGCGAATCCCTTTCGTCGAATACAACTTCTTCACGCCTTGTGTTCCCGTACCCTGCCTCCTGATCCTCGACCCCTGTCTCTACGCTTCATACCTTTCCAGGAGTTGCTTTAGCTTCTGCCCCAGTTCAGCCAGGTTCTGCGCTGCCGTCTCAACCTGTCTGGTGCCGGCTACATTCTGCACGCTCGCCTGTTGGATGCTTTCCATTGCCTGTGCTACCTGATCCATTCCTGCTAACTGTTGCTGGCTGGATGCAGCAATTTGAGTTGCCGCCTGTGTAGCTTCGATAATGTTGTCTGCCAGCATCCGGATAGCATCCCCGGACACGGCAGCCTGTTTCACGCCGGCCTCTACGGCTTTGCTTCCCTGTTCCGTTACTATGACCGCAGAATTTATTCCTTTCTGCACATCGCTCAATATGGTTCTGACCTGTGCGGTTGCCCTTTTGGATTGCTCTGCCAGGCTCTTGATTTCCTGAGCTACCACGGCAAAGCCTTTCCCCTGTTCGCCGGCCTTGGCTGCTTCAATGGCGGCATTAACGGCAAGGAGATTTGATTGCTCGGCAATGTCGTTGACGGTAGCTACCGTCTCGCCGATTGCCTGACTCTGTTCGCTTAATCTGACAACTGTTTCGGCAATGGACTCCATCTGACCTCGAATATGGCTCATGCCCTCGATAGTCTGTTCCAGGGATTTTTTTCCATCCTGCGACACCTGAAGGGTTCTCTGAGCGCTGTCGGAAACAGACCTGGCTTTCTGGTTGGAGAGTACCGCTGTCTGTTTAACCTCCTCCATGGTTGTTGTCGTCTCGTTCACGGCTGTTGCAGCCTGGGCAGCGGTAGACGCAAGCTCTGCCACCGTTGCAGTAATTTCGCTGGAAGAGGTGGCCAGTACGCGGACTGTTTCTTTCACTTCCTGCAATAAATTGGCCAGTTCGGCAGCAATCTTCTTACGTTCAGTCAAATCTCTAAAAACGGAAAAGATGTATCCGAGCACAATAAAGTAAGCGATAAGGCGCAGCAGATGCCAGAGCCACCATTCAGCCTTCCACGGATCTCCGAAAGGAAACAGTAAACCTGCTGAGCCGTTAAGCAGGCAAAAAAAGACAAACATGATTTCTTCGGTTCTCGCGGTATTCCTATAACGTATAAGAAAGAATATTGCCGCAACTACAAAAAGAAACCCTCCTGAAACGTTAATCACTGATGCGCTGAAGGTAAAAAGACCCTCCACAATCATCGCAGGAAGTTTGTCTGCAACAACAAGCGACAGCGTCCCGACAATAACAGCCACCAAAACCGCAAAAGTAATAATGCCTCTGGCGGTCCGCGATTTTGCGCTGCTTAAATTTATCCACATCATACTGAACAGGAAGCCTCCGGTCAACACCGCCATGCTGTGCAACCAGACAAAGTTATTGCCAGGTCTGACTGAGGCATGAAAACCGTCAAGTATACCCATGCCGATAAGCGCGGAAGAAATCCAGATGTAGTGAGAGGTATCCTCACCTCGTTCCTCTTGAAAGAGGAGAAGGACAGCGAGAAACAGGCCGGCAAATAATCCTAAGGCCTCGAGGACTGAATGAAAAGGCTCATTAAGCCATTTCCATTCAGGCATTAAATACTTCAAAATGAATGCTAAAATGAGTGGAAGAATCCCTCCCAGTAATATACTCCACAACAAGCCTGCCTTAGACCCTTTCATTTATACCCCCTTTGATGAAACATTTTAATTTGCTCCTTCATGCACAATGATATTTTTATCTGACAACAATGCTTCTGCATCCAGAATAATCAAGTGCTCTTTTGTAACCCCTTTTAGATATTGCGCTCGAATTCCTGTTAACCCGGGAAGTGACTGTTGGATTTCGCTGAACATGATATGGCGTGTGCCGAGCACGGCATCGGCAAGTATGCCGAACTCCATTGTATTATCATGAATTATGATAACCTTGTTCAGGTCTGTCAGACCTTTTTCCGGGAGATCAAAGAACTGCTTTATGTCGATGATTGAAAGGATCTGACCGCGTACATTGATGATGCCCGGAACAAACGACGGCGTACCCGGTACAGGTGTTAATTCCTTCATCTGATAGACTTCGCGAACATACAAAGATTCGATGGCGTATTGTTCGTATGCCAGGTTAAATTCCACAACCTCAATATATCCGGTGTCAATCTCCTCCGGTTTCTGCTCCTGTGAGAGGGTTCTGGCCCTGACCTTGAGAATTTCCCTCTCTTCCTCCTTATTTCGTATTGAACCGTATTCCAGCGCGAGCCGGGCAGTTTCAATACGATCATGTACCAGACGCCAGTCTATGTTGCGCGCTGTTTTTTCTTTCTGTGTCATTTCAGGCATGTGATCCCTTCTCCTGTATGATTGATCCGACAATTTCGCCAAGTCTCCCGGCTGTTATACCGTCTGATTCAGGCAATACATCCTCCTGCCTATAGTTATTCAGCAGCGTAATCACGTTCTCAAAATGTTTACGCGCCTCCTTGAACTTCCCCTGCCGGTTATTGAGGACACCCATGGTAAAGTAAGCGAGCACAAAATCAGGGTCGAGATAAAGCGCCCGCTTCAATGACCGGAGAGCTTCTTCTGTATCCCCCTGTTCCTGAATTATATTAGCTCGAAGGTAATGCAATCCCGGAGATAACTTCTCTGATTTGAGGGCTTTATCGCACCATCCGAGCGCATCCGAAAGGTTTCCCTGATTGGCGTAAGAGCGTACAAGCAGAGGCAGCATCTCTACCGCATCCTGATTGATTGAAACCAGCTCCAGAAGTTCCCGTGATGCTTCTCCGTAGCGACCTTGCTTATAAAACTCCTGCGCTTTCACATACGGCGAATGAGTCTCTTCCGCTTTCTTTTCTTTGGTCTCCGGCTGTTTTAATATATTCGTTTCATGCACCGGGGCCGTATCTATTTTCGAAGCAGCATCAAAGCATATCCCGGCAGGCGCCTGAACCTCTTTGTGCGGAAGAGAAGGAAATACGTAATGAATATCTTTTTCCTCCCGGCGATCCAGGTCTTTCTTGTAGATAATGGCGTCCGGAAAGCGCACGGCTGTAAATGGCGGTGAAGGGATGTAGGCGCTCTCAACCGGACTGATAATCATCCAACCTTTATCTACAAGGGAACGGGACAACTTGTGAACAACCTTTTTTGCCGACTCTTCGGCAAAATACATAAGCACGTTGCGACAGAAGATGACATCCATGGCATTGGTCTGACTCGTAAGGGAGGGATATAAATCTTCAAACAGGTTGAGGTAGAAGAAGGTTACCATCTCCTTTATGGGTGATCGTATAGCATAATTTGCCCGGTTTATCTTTTCGAAATATTGTTCTTTAACCCACACAGGTGTATCACGGAATGACCACTCGGTATATATCCCTTGCCTTGCTTTTTGAAGGGCGTCAGGATTGATGTCTGTAGCCAGGACAGTAATATTCCAGTCTTTGATGTCCGGAATAAGCTTACTAAGAAGGATGGCAATAGAATATGGTTCCTCGCCTGCCGAACAACCCGCGCTCCAGATTCTTATATGTTTTTCCGTGTTTCGCTTTGAGTTAATCAGTTCCGGTAGGATTGTCTGCTCTAAAACCTCGAAGGTTTTTTTCTCCCTGAAGAAGTATGTTTCCTGTACAGTAAGGTAGCGCGCTAATATTTCAATCTGATGTTTTGTAAGAGGCGCTGATAACAACCAGCGAATGAAATCCTCCATATCCTCAAAATCAAAATCTTTCATGGCTGCCGTCATTTTATTTTTGATTTCGCCCAGGCGCTTTTCCGAAAAGAAAAGACCTGTGTGGGCCGACAAATGTTCACTGAGTCGCGATATCAAGGTATTCGAAAGCATTAGATCATTACCCCTGTTGTATTGCTAAGTTGCCGGAAATTCCTCCTCTTCTGTTTGTACTTCCTTCAGGGCATCTTTAAGGGATGCCTCCTCCTCAAGGGAAAGAAACGTATCAAGGTTATGGATAAGGACCATGTTATCTTCGAGTTTTACAACCCCATCTACATATTCCGTAACAGGCAGGATTGTATTGGGATCTGTTATTTCCTGAGGGGTTCGCTCAATAATGCCTGTTACTGCATCAACCAGGAGCGCGACTGCATACCTTGCCGTATGAGCAATAATAAGCTGATCTTTCAGGCGCACTTCCCGATCGGGCAAACAGAAACGTTTCCGGATGTTGAAGACAGGAATAATCTGTCCGTGCATGTTGATGATGCCAAGCACCGTTTCAGGCGCTCTGGGCAGAGCGGTTATCTCAACAGCATTGACGACCTTCTCCACGACAATCAGATACAAGGCAAAAAACCGTTCGTCAAGATTAAACACAACAAGTTGATTTTCTCTAATCACTTCTATTCCCCCTTGCACTCATTAATGCTTTCAATGAAGGCGGCAGGTTAAGTAGAGGTAAAGATTGGCATCCTATCTGATATGGTGTATGTCTGATAAACACACATGTTTTTATTATAGCATTAATTTAAGCCTTGTCTATAAAAAGAGTTTACAAAAATCCACATCTGATTTTTTTACCGGTCTTCTCGTAAACAACGTCACTTTATGTTTCAACTCTTTTGAAATTATTTAACTTTTTTAATCGTCAGGCTCATCAACCCGTTCTTTCCAAATTCTTTCACATATTTTTCAACAAAAGGTTTTTCTTTCAATAAATATTCATCCTCTGACATCTTTTCAACTGCATCTTCTCCATGTTCCTTGGCCATATCACGTCTGATGAGATTGAAAAGCAGTTTGTCCCAGAAAATATTATCATCATACCGTTGGATGTAATCAATAACTGTTTCATCTTCTTCGAGCTCTTGAGAAGGATAGTATGCCTTATCCTCTTTGTCGTATTCCACATACCTCCCAAGGTCAAAGTCTTTTGCGAAAGAGAAAATGTATCCCTCTAAATCATCAAATTCGTTTTCTTCTGATTCATCGGCAACAGAATTGATCATGCCGTTTCCCATATAGACTATCTTCAGTAATAATTCGTATTGCTCCTTGGTAAAATTGATTTTCATGTTCTCCTCTTTATCGGCAAAATTATATTTTAAATCGAAGGCTATTGTATCAGATACAGTTATAAAAAGGAAAAGATATCGACCGATTTTATTAAATATCCTGAAAGCTCGGCGGGTTTTTCCCTGCTTGAATTCAAGATTCAAGGACAACCTCCTTTAATTATCTATAATATAATTGCAAGCAGGACCGACATATACTATAATTTGAGCACCATATCAGGTACTTTTGGAGGTATCGTCATGAATACTATTGCAGCACAGGAAATAAAGAAACGAGGCATGAAAGCGGTGGACGAAAAAATCGAAAAAGGTCCGGTATATGTCATTAAGAACAATAAACCGCAATATGTAATTCTTTCGGAAAAGCTTTACAACGAACTCGTCGAAGAACAAGGCGCGGCATACGTCGCACGTGTCCGCGCTTCACTGCAGGACATAAATGCCAAACGCATACATACATTCAAAAACGCTGAAGATCTGCTTAAGGCAATTGGAAAGGAAGACTGAACATGTATGTTATTCAGGCGACAGATCAGTTTCTTCGACAGGCAGGAAAGTTTTTCAAGAAACACCCTGATCTCAAAGAGCGCTTTGCAAAACTGGTCACTGATTTGTCGAATGACCCCTTTCAGCCGACTCTTCAATTGCATCCTCTTGCCGGGAAACTTGAAGGTCTCTGGGCCGTCAGTCTTACTTACAAATACCGTATTACTCTGACACTCATGATTACAGAAAAGGAGATCATACTCCTTGATGTGGGAAGCCACGATGAGTTGTACGGGAAAAAATAAAAAAGATAATCTGTCTATTAAATATAGCGATATATGCTGACTGGCTTCTGTCTTGGCTTTGCGGCTGATTGTGGATTTTGCTAACACTGTGTTAGCAAAATGCCGGGGTAGAACCTGCGAAATAATCCCAATTTGGCCGTCACTCCGGTGGAAACAGGAGTCCAGACTGCTCGTAAGTTCTTGTAATTCCTGGATTCCGGCGCTTGTGCCCTTCAGTGTATTCGCCGGAATGACAGATAAGAGCCTGAAACCAATTGTTTCACAGGATCGTAGGGCTGCTGATCTGTCCTATTATTATTTGGTTTCAATAAATTCTTCCAAGTTTATTCCTGCCTGTTTCAGGATGCCCCGCAATCGGATGGTCTCTTTTCCTGAAAGCCTGTTGAGTTTAGGCATTAACCACTGCCTCAAATGTTGTCAGGAGGGGTTTAGAAGATTTTTCAACGGGGAATTCCTCTTTCAGTCAATGACGATTTGTCACCGACTTATTTTTTCTTTGTTAAGACGGCTTCTCAGAATCTCCCAGTAGATAGCTCCTATTGAACATTGCCGGCCGGTTGAAGGGTTTTTCACATTGTCTATTAAAATGCCCTGTTGGAATATAGACTTTTCTTGACAAAAAAAGTTGCTGAATTTGACGCCGGAAAATGATTGAAATAATGGAATAAGCATATATTTTGTGTCGTCGGTAAGCCATTATATTTATTGGTATTTACGACTGTTTTTGGGTTTGCTAAAACAGTTTTAGCAAACTGCCGGAATGGGGTTTTTGGATGACTGGATCGGCAGATTTCTCTCTTTCCAAATTCAACATTCAAGAGCAAATTAAACCTTTTATTCCACAGGCAAGAGATTGGAAAGAAAAGATCAAAGGCATTGCCTCTCACAGAGTTCGCAGAGAAAGGCAGGATGCACCTGCGGACATAATTGTGAGAAGACTCAATTGTGTCCGCGTTTCACGCCCCTTCGGGGCAGAAATAAACTCTACCGGGGGGGGAATTGCGGCAACTGTTGCCGCAATTACTTAAATACTTGGAAATACATCTACTTACAATGGTTTTATGATTTTTTTCTTTGTCGAAAATGAATCACCCCGCCGCAAGCAAACGGAGCATCAAAGGCAAGATAAGAATATGAAATGAATGAACCCGCTGGGCAATCAAAGGCAAGCTTTCTTCCTACAAGCCCAGGTCCTTTTTTAGGTTCTCGTGATCTATCCGGATTTTGTTTTCCTTTTTACTGCCAGAGCGGACTGATAATCCTTGCTGTCCTGCTCAATCTCTTGGAGAGGTAAATATTCTTCGAATATTTCCGGCATTTCGGTTTGTGACTCACCAAATAGTCGCAAAATACTTTGTGTCTCATATTGCTATGATTATGATACACAAAGTATTTCTTCGCTAACATATGAGATACATACTGCCATTCGAGCGGAAAAATTACCTTTGGAGGACGGTTTAAAGCCATGTCCTTCCTAAGTTATTTTGTAAATACCAATTACAGGCAAGAAATATTCTTGGTTAAGCACACTTTATCATTGCAAAATTATTAGAATTGCATAAAATAGATTTGATGGCAATCACACTTTCCGATAAAGAGATTTTGTCGCTGATACAGGAAACCAAACCACTATCTTCGATTTTATGGCCAAGATACGTACCCGCCCCAAGAGAGGTCATCATGAGTCTGAACTTGATGTGAGAAGCACAAATGGAAACGAATTCCGGCTCATCATGAGACAGAATGCCTTCAACCCTTTGGATTTTTCAATCATTCTGGCGTACAGACCGCCAGAATCAAGCCAACTGTTTCGTATCCGCCGTTATAACGGCAAAAGCCACGAACACACAAATTCGATTGAAATGGAGACCTTCTACAGCTATCATATACATATGGCTACAGAACGATACCAGGGGTTAGGTTCAAGGGAAGATACCTATGCACAACCCACAGATAGGTTTGCCGATTATCACCAGGCGCTAAGATGTATGCTGGAAGATTGCGGTTTTCAGTTGCCTGTAAACCCGCAGGGAAGTCTATTTGAGGAATTATGAGATGAATACTGATACGATAGAGCGCGATTTCCGTGAAAAAGTGGCTGAGAAGCTAAGACTTGAACCTGAAGGTATCAACCGTTACCGCGTCTTTACTCCCTTTCTTTTCGAAGATGGTGATCACCTTTCGATTGTTCTTAAAAAAGAAAACGGTTCATGGATGCTGACGGATGAAGGCCATACCTATATGCACCTCACATATGACATTGATGAAAAGGCTCTGCAGCAGGGAACAAGACAGAAAATTATTTCCAACGCTCTTTCTATGTTCAGCGTTGAGGACAAAGGTGGCGAGATAGTTGCCTCCATTAAAAACGAACAATACGGAAACGCATTGTACAACTATGTGCAGGCCCTTCTAAAAATCAGTGATATCTCTTATCTTTCACGTGAAAGAGTAAGGTCAACATTCATGGAAGATTTCCGAACCCTCATGGAAGAGACTGTTCCTGCTGACCGCTATGAGTTTGACTGGCATGACAAGGTTCATGACCCCACAGGAAACTATCCCATCGATTGCCGGATCAACGGTATGCCGCGCCCCCTCTTTGTCCAGGCGCTATTAAATGATGACAGGACAAAGGATGCCACCATTACATTCTTAAATTTTGAAAAATGGGGAGTGCCTTTCCGCTCCCTTGCCATATTTGAAGATCAGGAGGAGATAAACCGCAAGGTCCTCGCCCGTTTCAGCGATATTTGTGAAAAACAGTTTTCAAGCCTCGGTGCAAATAAAGAAAGAATAAAGCGCTTTATTGAAGAGATGATAGGAGCCTGAAGTAGGGGGGGATTTCATCACGGCCCTTACGACACCGTCTGTTCCACTATGGCACCAGCCAACTGAGCTTGAGTAGCCTGGGCATCATTTAGCCGGGCCTTGAGGGCGTCACAAATGGCCATAAGTTCATCAACCTTGGCGACGATCCGGTATTGTTCGGCGAGGGGCGGAATAACGATTGAAAAAGCCGCAATCTTCCTCAGAACCAAGTTCTTATTTCCTATACCTTCAGTCCCTTCCTCAGACTGACATCTAACCAAAGGTGACCTAATCAACAGCACAAGGAACTTGCCGGATATTAGGTCTTGTGGAAATTTGATTAATGCAACACTTACAAAAATGCTGAAAGGCTTGTCTATCTCTATCAAAATGGGGATGCCCGTAGTCCCAACTTTAGTAAGAAGTAGGTCTCCCCGTTGAGGGTTGCAGGCCTTAATTAGCTCTTCATGTTGGTCATGCGAGATAAATCGAGTTCCCGAGAAATCAAGATATCCTGAACTCATATCCTTTACCGATAAAAAGGGAATACCTTCTGTTACATAGACCGGGGTATAATGAGAGCCATCTGTAATTTGATATGAGATATTTCCCAATCTCGACCATTCCCATCCTAGGGGTATATCGCACTGCTTTCCATCCTCCGCAATTCCCAACCAGGGCTCTTGTTTCTTAATTCTCCCTTCTTTTATCAACCGCTGCTTCTCTTTCGCTATGCCCTCCAGCAACACACTAGCAGGTTCATCGTTAGGGTCTTGGGGGACAAGTTTGCCCATAACGGCGAGTTGCAGGATGGTTTGCTTGAGCTGGTCGATGCTTTGTTCGGTAGTAAAGAGAATATCGAAATGTTTGGCGATACGCTGCCATATCTCAACAAACTCATCCTGATTGGCGGCACCGGTAAGTGTGGCAAGCAAAGTTTCCACAAGGCTTTGATGGGCAATATTGCTGTCGATTTGTTGCTGTTCCAACCGGTCGCATAGATCCATTAGTTCATCGACTTTGGTAACAATGCGGTGCTGTTCAGGGAGGGGAGGCAGTACCGTAAGGATTTCCTTCAGTTTCTCAGCCTTGATTCCTGTTGCGGTCATCCCAGTTGCTTTATTTGTAAGCATATCCTGAAATAATTTGGACATCATCAGAATTCTTAAAAAGAAAGCGGTATCAGGTTCATGCAACTGAAGGCAAATAACGCGCTGAGCTAAAGCAAATTTCTCCACAATATTCACTATCGCCACATTGCCAAGAGGGGCTTCCGTGGTAAATAAAATATCATTGAGCCGGGGTATACCCCTTGTCATCCAACTTTGATATTCATTCTCATATATATATTCTTTGGGTTCATGCGACAGATATCCAAATCGTACATTTTTTGCTGTAATTAAGGGTATGCCAGATCCAACTTTCTTCGGTGTTCTGCCCCTGTAATCTATAAACTTTGCGAGATTGCCTAATCTGCAATATTCCCACCCTTTTGGTTTTCCAACAAATTCCTCTTCCATCTCTATGACAGTTTTAGCGGTAGTTCTCAACCCCTCCTCTTTTACCAACCGTGCTTTTTCCTTGGCAATTTTTTCCAGTAAACCGCTGGCAGGTTCATCGCCAGCTTGCTGCTGGACAAGCTTGCCACGTACTGCAAGCTCCAAAATCAGTTCCCGCAGCTTCTTTATACCGTAAATGCTTTGATTGGTAGAGCCATTGCCACGACCCACGCCGCCGTTGTTTTTCAGCATTTGTGCAGTTGTCCAGATATCAATATGTTCTGTTATTAAATTTTTCATAACTTAGCTCATTATCGTATTTATTTGGTCCCCGATCACCATTGGCTGCTGTCCCCCGCTGGCGGGGGGTGCAGGGGGTGGTTCTATGTCTTTAATTATCCTTTTAATCGCCAGGGCAACACCCTGAATATTCGTCAACACGTCTTCATCCGTAAACCGGAAAACATGAAAACCTGCGCGCCGAAGTTCATCTGTCCTGCCTTTGTCTTTCTCAAGTTTAGAATCATGGGTAATCCCGTCAACTTCTATCACTAAACGAAGCTCTTTACACATGAAGTCTGCTATATAATTCAATACAGGTCTCTGCCTTCGAAATTGATAACCCTTCATTTGTCCAGCGCGCAAAACATACTTCCATAAACAGGCTTCCGCTTTTGTCATCTCTTTACGAAGTTTGTTGGCAAAAGGCTGGAGGGATTTATTGTAATTGCATAAGTTGTCTTTGTCAGCTTTCATACCACCCCCTGCCCCCGCCAGCGGGGGACAGACTTCTGCCACCCTGGCCATCACTAAGCTCCATTGCCGCTCAAGGCCTCGGCAAGGATTGTTTTTAGCCGGTCTCTCAGCCCTGCTATTTCCTCTTGCTGCTTTGCATATTTCCTCAGCAGTTCATCGGGGTCGTGGTTGATTTGTTCGATAATGTGGGGATTTTTTATGTCCAGATTGTAATTACGGGCTTTAATTTCGTCTATGGAGACTTTCCATACCTGCTCGGTTTCTATTCTTGCGGCAAAACCGTCAGTCTCATCGCCCCACCAGTCTATTTCGGGTTGAAACTCTTCAAAGCGCATGGGTTTGGTTTTGTTATAGCTTTTCACGCCATCCGGGTAGGGATGTTCGTAGTACCAGATGTGCCCGGTTGATGGGCCTTTAGTAAAAAATAGCAGGTTTGTCTTAATGCCGGTATAGGGGTTAAAAACACCGTTGGGCAGGCGTACTATTGTATGGAGGTTGCAGTCTTCCAGCAGTTTTTCTTTTAAGCGGGTTTTCATGCCTTCGCCAAAGAAAAAACCGTCAGGCAGGACTACAGCGGCACGGCCCCGGTCTTTAAGCAAATGGATAATCAGCGTTACAAAGAGATCGGCTGTTTCTCGGGTGCGAAATGTGGCAGGGAAGTTGTTTTCAATGCCGTCTTCTTCCATACCGCCGAATGGAGGGTTTGTAATAATGACATTGACCCGGTCTTTGTTGGTATAGTCCCGCAAAGGGCGGCTCAGGGTGTTGTCGTGTCTTATGTTTGTGGGCGTGTCGATGCCATGCAAAACCATGTTGGTGACACAAAGCATATAGGGCAGGGATTTTTTATCAACGCCATGAATTGATGCTTGAAGGATTTCTTCATCTGCCGGGGAATTCACGAATTTTGCACGCTTGTGCTCGATAACATTGGCAAGAAAACCGCCGGTGCCGCAGGCCGGATCAAGTACGGTTTCATCTAACCCCGGGTTGACACGATCTACGATGAATTGCGTTACAGCGCGGGGTGTATAGAATTCTCCTGCATTGCCTGCGCTCTGCAAATCTTTCAGGATTTGTTCGTAGATGCTGCCGAACATATGGCGGTCACTTTTGGTGTTAAAGTCTATCTCAGAAATTTTATTGATTACCTGACGCATTAAAGTGCCGGATTTCATATAGTTGTAAGCATCTTCAAAAATATCCTTGACCACCTGTGCACGTTTTCCGGCTGGCCCGACAGTGTTGAGTTTATTCTTCAAAGTCGGAAACAGTTGCAGGTTTACGAAATCGGATAGTTCTTCACCGGTCATACCTTCGGGATTTTTTGCCCAGGTCCGCCACCGCAGGTGTTCCGGCAATGGGGATTTGTATTTATCTTCAAGAAGTTCCAACTCTTCTTCATGGTCATCAAATATCTTTAGAAAAAACATCCACACAAGTTGGCTGATGCGCTGGGCATCGCCGTCAACACCGACATCTTTGCGCATTATGTCCTGGATGGATTTTATTATTCCTGAAACGTTGCTCATGCCGATCTCTCCCGATTAAACAATTCTTTCTCCAGTTCCTGAAGTGCTTTTTCGTAAATGGCTTTATTGCCGAAGATATTGTTGATAATTTCCTTGGGGGTGCCCATATCTTTAAAAGGTTTGAGATTCAACACTTTGGGATTCTCTATGCTGCTTATACCCTCGTCTGCGTATTTATCGAGAAGCGCGTTGAGAACAGCCCGTGCCTGCTCGCCGTACTTCGTAAAGTAGTTGCGTTTCTTCACATTGTCGGCACGCTCTTTTCTGGTGAGCGGGGGTTGGTCATAGGCGATATGGCATATCAGATCAAAATCTCCATATTCTTTGCCGACCTCTTCGGCAAGATTGTCTAAAATGATGCCGTGCTCTTCAAGTAATTCGATGATTGCCTGCTTTTTCCCGGCAGCATTCCAGCGCAGGAGGAATTCATCAAGAGAAGCGAATTCGGATTTTATCTGTTTCCGGGTAAAGTCGCGGTAAGATTCGGTAATCAGGCTGCCGTCCGGGCCATAGTATTCAACGCGCTCGGCAATTATCTCGACGGGGACTCCGTCAACCACATATTTTATTCTGTTGTTATCGCTGTCATCGTCATCAATTTCATCATCCGTTTCCTTCGGATCAGGCGGAACCGGATCGTCGTCATCACCCGGTTCGTAAATAACAACTGGTTCACCGTCAAAATCAGGATCACGAAAGAGTTCGGTAGCTTTTTTAAAATCCATGATGGTAAAAAAGTATTTGTTGTATTCTTCTTCTATACGGGTGCCTCGCCCGATGATCTGCTTGAATGTTGTCATTGAGTTAATGTTTTTATCGAGAACAATGAGCTTGCATGTTTTTACATCAAGCCCGGTTGTTAATAGCTCTGAAGTAGTGGCAATAACAGGGAACCTGCTTTCAGGACTGATAAAATTGTCAAGTTCCGCTTTGCCTTCAATGCTGTCGCCGGTTATGCGCACGACATATCTGGCGTTGTCAATGGCGAGTTGCCCTGCGGCATTCACTATTGCGGCACGCATACGTTCAGCATGGTCTATGTCTTCGCAAAAAATGATGGTTTTTGAGAATGGATCGGTTGCGTTGAGAAGCTTCATAACTCTTTTCGCAACAAGCTTTGTACGTTGGTTCAGGATAAGTATGCGATCCATATCCTGTTGATTGTAAGTACGGTCTTCGATTTGCTGTCCAAGGTCGTCTTTTGTGCCCGGAGGTGGTGTCCAGCCGTAGATATCCTTGTCTATATCAATACGGACCACTTTGTAGGGAGCGAGAAAACCGTCTGCAATACCTTGCTTCAGGCTGTAGGTGTAAACAGGTTCGCCAAAGTAATTTATATTGGAAACGTATTTTGTTTCCCTTGGCGTAGCAGTCATACCGAGTTGAACGGCCTTTGAAAAATATTCAAGGATTTCCCGCCAGGCCGAATCCTCGGCAGCACTGCCCCGATGACACTCGTCAATGATAATCATGTCGAAGAAATCAGGGGAGACATTCCTGAAAATCTTGTCTTCTTCGTCCGGGCCTGTTATGGCCTGATAAAGCCCTAAATAGATTTCATAGGACGGATCGATCTTCCGGTTTTTGATTTTGGTCATGACCTTTCCGAAAGGCTTGAAATCATTGACCAGCGTTTGATCGGCCAGAAAATTCCGGTCAACCAGGAAAAGAATCCGCCTGGCTACTTTTGCCTTCCAGAGCCTCCAGATGATCTGAAATGCCGTGTATGTCTTGCCTGTACCTGTTGCCATGACAAGCAACACACGTTTCCGGCCTCTGGCCACAGCTTCAACAACCCGGTTAATGGCTTCAACCTGATAATAGCGCGGTTCTTTTCCGGAACTGTCTGAGTAATAAGGCTGTAATACCAGTCCTTCATCTTGATCTTCAATGTTGCGATAGGATTTATAGCGCTTCCAGAGTATTTGTGGCAAAGGGAATTCTTCAAGAGGGAACTGATTCTCGATATCCTCTCCAATAACCGGCACTTTGTTGTGAGAGGCAAAGGCGTCGCCATTAGAGCTGAAAGCGCTCGGCACATCCAATATTTCTGCATATCCAAGGGCCTGCTGCATCCCCTGGCTGACTGTATTGTGATTATCTTTAGCCTCCACTACTGCAACCGGGACTCCCGGCTCCCAGGAAAGTACATAATCGGCAAATTTCTTCTTTTTCTTGTTTCGGGATGACATATTGCCCCGGACGATGACAGGGCCAGGGGTGAGAGTCACCTCACGTCTGATCTGTCTGACAGGTTCCCACCCGGCGTTTACGATTGCAGGTGTGATAAAAAGATCGCAGATGTCTGTTTCACTAAGTTGCCTTTTATTCTTTTTGTCCAAAATCAGCCTTCTGATGATTTATCAAGGAAATCAAATGATTATAGCATAGTGGCAATGATAATGGAGGGATATCAAGATTTAAATATCCCATAGTCGCCGATATAAAGCACAGTGAATAGTCGTTAGTGAACAGTGAATAGTTAAAAACATAGAAAACCCCCGCCGCCAAATGGCCCATTTGCTTAAAATATTTTATTGAATGTTTTATTTTCCTACTTTTGCCGGGGGATTGCAAATGTATTTTAACGTCATCTCCCATTTTGTCGCAACTGTTGCGACGACCTTGCAGAATCTCTGTAAAACCAATACGGACAAGCAAATGTGCAACATACACAAATATCGCTGCCATCTGTTTGCGGCATCGGAAAAACCTCTAATATTTCTTCCGGAAGAACTCGTATGCTTCCATTATTTCTTTGGTTTTCTTCTCAGCTATTTCCTGAAATTCTATTCCCAGATGCTGCACCTTGTCCGGGTGATATTTCGCGAGGAGTTCTATATATTTTTTTCTGATAATTTCCTGGCTGTCTCCGGCTTTGACTCCTAAAATCTGTCTATATTCCTTTTCCGTATTGGCACGTCCGTTGTTCCGGCTTCCATTCCCTTCGCTTTTCTGATACGTTTCCTGCCTGAATGATCTTATCACGTAGCGAAAGCTGAAATAGGCTATTAATATGAAAATAATGAATATTACAAAACGCATCATAGGTTTTTTCCCCTAAAAGTTACAATATATTGCTCTTCTGTCATTGCTCACTCGCTTTCCTTAATCTTTTTTAAAACAGGGTTGTCGGCCATGAAAATATTCGTAGTTTCGTTCTTGTCGTCAAAAACAAGAACTGCCAGACCTTTTTCAAGTTTATCTTTTACCTGACTGAATTTTGCTTCCGCGGAAAACTCTTTTTCGCCGTAATCAGTACCTTCTCTTGAAATAAATTCTTCAATAACGCCCCGCAGGGCTTTGGCGCTGAGTTTATTTACCGGAATTACATGAATTGACATTTAATTTGCTCCACGCCGCAATTATCTTCCGCCCTGTCCTGCACCGGGTTATTCTAACATCAACAAAGCCATACTTCATCCTGTTTTTTGAGCCTATTTCAGATGCCCGGTCAGAGAGGTCTGGACAAAAGCCTGCTTTTTGTACTTTAATAACGCTTTCAGCACAACCATCGTAAAACATTTCCGGAGGAAAGTTTGGCTAAAAATATAGATTACATCACCCGCGATCTTAAAGCGCAACTCAATGAATCCCAGTACGCGGCGGTTACTGCCGTGGAAGGCCCGGTCCTTGTTATTGCAGGCGCAGGAAGCGGCAAGACCAGAGTTATAGAATACCGTTCGCTTTATCTTGTTCAGAATGACATTGATCCCGAATCCATCCTGTTGCTTACATTCACCCGTCGAAGCGCTCATGAGATGATTGAGCGGGCATCCCGGAACGATTCCCGGTGTTCAAAGATAGACGGGGGAACCTTCCATTCTTTCGCAAGCAGAATTCTCAGGAGCTACAGCAAAAACCTCGGTTTATCAAATTCTTTCACCATATATGACGAAGGCGACGCAGAGGAGGCGATACGGCGCTGCTGCAACAAAATGGGATATGATCAGGATAAGGAATTTCCCAAAAAGAATGAGTTGAAAAATGTCTTCAGTCTCTGCATCAATAAGGGGATGAATGTTGACGATGCGGTACTGAAAAAATATGCCGACTATGAAGACCGGCTTGGCGAGATCAAAACCGTTCAAAAAGAATATGCCCAGTATAAACTCAGGAATAACTGTGTTGATTACGATGACCTTCTGGTCTATCTGAAAGTTGTTCTCGAAATCGACGAAATAAGGGAAAGGGTCTCCTCAAGATACCGATATATCATGGTTGATGAATTCCAGGACACAAACGGCGTTCAGGCGGATATCGTCCGCCTTCTCTCAAAAAAGCACAAAAATATCATGGTGGTAGGTGATGACGCACAGAGTATTTACGGTTTCAGGGGCGCAAATCATTTGAATATCCTTCAATTTCCAAAAGAATTTAAAGACTGCAAGGTAATAAAGCTTCAGGAAAACTATCGCAGCGCGCAGTCCATCCTTGATGTCGGCAATGCGGTTCTGAGCAATATGTCGCATAAATTCGAAAAACGGCTTGTATCGGCTACCGGCATTATCGGCGAAAAACCTGTGGCATCCAAATTTGACGATGTGTACGAAGAGGCTGCCTGGGTAGCACAGAAAGTACAGTCCCTTAAGTCAACGGGCATTGTCATGAGGGAAATGGCTGTTCTCTTCAGGACTGCTTTTACATCCATGCCCCTTCAGGCGGAACTGGTAAAAAGGGGTATTCGCTTTAAACTTTTCGGGGGCAGAAAATTCTACGAAATGGCCAATGTCCGCGATGTGGTCTCTTATCTGAGACTTGTTGCCAACCCTGCCGACGAACTTGCATGGCACCGGGTTTTGATGCTGCTTCCCGGAATCGGCGTCAGGACTGTTGAAAGACTGCTCGGATTGATTACACATTACAACAGCCTGGCCGATATTATTGAGAAGGTTTTTACACCTATTTCCACAGGCCAGAAAAGCTCAGAAGTATTCGCCTCATTAAAAGCGCTGCTCCAGAATATTTCCGGTCCATCCATGCTGCCTGCCCGTCAACTGGAGCTTGTTATGGAACATTACGGCCCTATAATGAAGATTAAATACAAAAAAGATTCAACCAAAGTAAAGGAACTGACCATGCTCGGACAGATGGCCCAAAGATATCGCACCCTGAAGGATTTTCTTGCCGATGTTGCTGTTGATCCTGACAAGGATGCTAAAGATGACGATTTTGAATTTCTTACCCTTTCCACGGTTCATTCGGCAAAGGGGCTTGAATGGGGCAGAGTTTTCATTATCGGCCTGACAGACGGCGTATTTCCGTCGAACAGGTCTCTTATTGATGCTGATGAAGGCGATATTGAGGAAGAAAAGAGGCTATTCTACGTGGCTGTTACACGGGCAAAGGAGGAACTCTTTCTCAGCTTTTACATCAAGAAAGGCTCGAATGAGCGATCCATGGGCAAACTTTGCAGGTTTTTAGATCCTGAGAATGTGAGAAAGACCTTTGAAAAGCGGACAGTAGGCGGATTATTAAGGCCGATGCGCCGCCACATAAGATAGACAATCAAAGCCGGCAGCTCTGCTGCCTCGTGGTTGATACCAATTCGAATTCATAAATAGAACGAGGCAACGAGGAGGAACCGACGCAGGCGTACTTTTTAGTACGTCGAGGAGCGTGACGACGAGTTAATGAAGTTATATTATTGAAGGCGAATTGGTATTACTTAGAAATCAAGTTTTTCCAACTGCCCTTTAAATTGCTCTTTAAACTTTTTCAATACTTTATTCTCAATCTGTCTTACCCTTTCACGTGATATATCAAATTTAGTGCCTATATCCTGCAAGGTAAGGGGCTCATCATTCATAATGCGATTATCAAAAATGAAAATTTCTTTGCTGTTTAAGGTTTTCTTGAATTCAGCCACTTTCATTGACAAAAATTCACTTTTTTCCTTATTGGCAACTATCTCCTCAACATCGCCGTCAGACTTTATCATATCCATAATAGTATCATTGCTCTCATCATTGAGCGGCGTTTCCAGAGAAATATCCGAATAAAACAGCCTTTTTTGCATATCCTCTACTTCTTCTTCTTTTACATCAAGCGTGCTTGCCAGAAGCTGGGGAGCGGGAAATACGCCTATAGCTTCAAGTTTCTGTTTCTCCTTATTCAGTCTGTAAAAAAGCTTCCTCTGGCTCTGCGTAGTGCCGATTTTTACAAGACTCCATGAATCCATAATATATTTCAGGATATAGGCCCGTATCCAGAAGGAGGCATATGTGGAAAATTTTGTGCCCTTATAGGGGTTGTATTTCTTCACTGCATGGAGAAGTCCTACATTCCCCTCCTGGATAAGATCGAGAATATTGAGATAGGTGTTGTAATATTCAAGAGAAATCTTTACAACAAGCTTGAGGTTTGAGATAACGAGCTTTTGCGCCGCTTCTCTGTCCTTGTTATTATGTATTTTTTCAGCAACTTCCAATTCCTCATCCCTTGATAAAACAGGATATTTCGATATCTCTGCAAGATATTTTTTAAGCGGGTCAAAGGGTATGGCAAGACCTTTTTCCACTACTTTTTCTAAAACATCTTCATCATCATCTTCATCAATCAAGACGTCGCTTTCCAATGCTTCTTCTAAAGCATCTTCATCTTCGTCAATTATAATTTCGTCTGTCAAATCTTAAAGTTCTCCCCTTATTTTAATAAGCTCAGCAACTATACTGACAGCAATTTCCTGCGGGGTTTCGGCGCCGATGGCAAGACCGATAGGTGCATGCACTTTTCCAATTGCTTCTTCACCAAAACCGGATTCTCTCATAAAGTCAAAAACAATCTTGATCTTCCTTCTGCTGCCGATCATTCCTGTATATTTCAAAGGTCTTTTTAATGCTTCAGCAAGAACATCCGCGTCATATTTATGTCCTCTCGTAACAATGGCGACAAACTCCTGTCCGGTGAATTTCAACTTCTCGAAGACTGTATGAAAATCCTCCACAATAATCTCATCCGCATCGGGAAATCTCTCCCTGTTCGCAAATTCTTCTCTGTCGTCAATCACTAAAACATAGAAATCTACAATTTTAGCGATTTTAGAGATAAATTGCGAAACATGTCCTGCGCCGAAGATGTACAGCAAAGAAAAAACCTTTAATGGTTCAATAACAAACCCGTCAATAACCACAGGCTGGTTTCCCTGAATATATTCATAGAATTTTTTTATCTCTTTCTCTTCTAAGAGATCGCCGGTTGTAACGGCATCCTGCTCAATGAGAGTCTTACGGATAGTATTCCCTTCAAATCCGGTAACAACAACACCCTTCCCGCCTTTCTGCAGGAGGCGCCCAACCTTTCTGTAAAGTTCGATATATTTTTCATTTACAGGTTCCAGAAGGATATCAACATCCCCTCCGCAAAGCATTCCATCATCAGCAACTGCATTGGAATTCATCCTGACATGGAGAATCTTTAATTCCCCGGTTTCCATTATCTGCATTGCTTCTTTGCAGGCATCAAATTCAAGACGACCGCCGCCTACAGTGCCGAAGCATTTTCCGTCATCGCCTACAAACATCTTGGCTCCGATATCTCTCGGAGCCGATCCTGACCTGTATATTACAGTAGCCAGTACACCTTTCTGCCTGTTTTCAATATATTGTTCAATCGCCTCGTATAAATCCATACCTACCTCTTTAAACGGTCAAAACCGTGAGCTTGTGCGCAAAAGGCTCAACTCTGCTGTTATGCGAAAGAAAAGTGCATAATTGCCTCAAGTACGCCGCCGCCTATTGCCCTTGCCTTTTCAGTAATAATATAACAATGTTCTATCGTTGCTTTCGGATCAATATCCCCTATCTTCTCATTCGCCTCTACGTGGATTTCCCGTATGAGCCCCCTCAGTAAACCATCGAAGGGAGCGGACACAGGCGTATCATCGACAAACATCACTGTCTCGCCTTTTTTCGCGTAATCTCCTATTGCCTTGACATGTTTTACCATACCCTCATGAGGCGCTCTTAACACCCTTTCAGTCGTATAACCCATAACAGGGCCGGGCGTCCCTGTATACGGCTCTGCTGCACCGCTGTAGAAAACTCTTCCGAGGTTATGTCCCCTGTTGCTTTCAATCACTGCATGGACGTCCTGCGGGGCTGAAAAACCAGGACCTACTCCTATAACCAGTGGCGCTTCTCCTTTCTTTGTCCCGATATTCCGTTTTGCCATTATTGCATCAATAACAATATCCGGTTTCATTTCTTCTATGATCTTCCATTCAGGGTCAATAATTACAGCTATTTTTCCTTCTTTCCAGATTTTCGCGATCTCATCGGTTCTTACTGCCAGCGCTGCCGTAACTCCTTCAACACTCCATTCTTTTTCATAGATTACTTCGGAAAAGGCAACGGTTCTTCTTACGGTAAGAGGCTTTGGTATTTCTGTCATGACAATCTGCTTGAAATTTGCCGTAAAAAGTCTGCATGCAATACCTGTTGCCATTTCACCTGCGCCTTTGATAACTATCTTTAAACCCTGGATTCTGTTATTCATCGCAATCCCTTACCGAAAAAACATACAGGGTAACGGCAAACATCGCAATGCAGACAAAGACCGCCGTATGAAAGCTTCGCCGCATCATTTTTATGTATTTCCTCCCCTGCCATAATCCTCGGGAGGATCATATCAAGGGCGGTGTATTTGCTGTAATACACGCACGCAGGGGCGCCGAGAATATATTTATCCTTTATGCGCGCCACAAGGAACATTGCGCCGGGAAAAACCGGTGTGCCGTAAAATATTACTTCAGCTCCTGTTGATTCGATCCCTTCCTTTGTAACATCATCAGGGTCAACTGAAAGTCCTCCTGTTGTTATAACAATGTCCGCACCTTTTTCAAGCAGCTCATTAACAGCATTTCCTATTGTTTCAATATCGTCCGGGACAAGCGTCTTGCCGATAACATCGAGCCCGTAACCTCTGAGTTTTTCTTCAACAACATAAGAGGCATCCTGTATTCTGCCGCTGAAAACCTCGCTGCCTGTAATCACAAGACCTACTTTAAGGTGTTTAAAAGGGCTTATTGAAATAATACCCTTGCCCCCTACCCTCTCCGCCCTTTTCAGCGTTTTCTCGCTCGTGTAAAGAGGGATAATCCTCGTCGCTGCAACAATATCACCTTCTTTGACCGGATATCTGTTCGGGACCGTGCTTAGAAGCACATCGGGAATCATGTTTATTTCATAGAGATATTTTTCATTCACATAAAAAAGGCCGTTGACCTTGCTGATTATATTCACTTTCCCTTCCTTCGCAGGAACAGGCTCCATATTGCTGTCTATGAGAGACCGGGCAATCCTCATGCCTGCCTCCTCTTCATGGATGCCCCTTAAGCCCTTATCAAAAATGAATATATGCCTTTTACCGAGGTCTAAAAGCTTTTCTGCATCACCTTTTTCGATAATCCTTCCCCTTTTGAAGGCCACATCCTTTTTCTTGCCGGGGATAATCTCGGTAATATCATGAGCAAGCACTAATCCGAGCGCATCTTCCACTTTAACTTTTTTCAATTCTGTGTCCTCTTTCCTTTAAAAGATTTACTGTTTCAACGGTATCTATATCGAAAACGCTTCCCTCATCACCCCTTATAAATACCACATCTTCCCCATGTTTATCTATGATTTCCCTCAAGCCCTTGTCCCCCGTTAATCCCTTCATTTCCTCAAAATAGGGTTTGATCTTCACCAATACCGGATGACCCTTTTTCTTTTTATATTCAGGAATAAGTATTGGAACACCATCTCTCATATATATATCCAGCATGCTGCTTATTGTCTCTCTTTTTATAAAAGGCTTGTCGCCAAGATGGAAAAAGACGGCATCAGCATCCTCAATAAAGGGAAGCGCTGCCATTACTGATGAGGACATACCATCTCTGTAATGAGAATTCTCAATAAATGTGAAATTTGAAAGGCTAAAGGAGAAATGTTTTTCAATTTCCCTTCGAACGCTGCTTGCTTCAGGGTTTGTAACAATAAATATTTTTTCGATGGCCTCACGACAAAAGGGTTCAATGGCTCTGGCGATTACCGGCCGGCCGTCTATTTTTACTGTAAGTTTATTAAAACCAAGCCTGCTTGAAGTGCCGGCAGCTAATATTACCGTATATATTTTTTGCATGTTCTGCCATAGGCTAACAGTCGCCAGTTTAAATAAAAATACCGAAAAAATTATTTAATAATCCGGTGGAAACTGACGGCTGACAACTGTCTGTCTATTAAAGACTTTTTGCTACCGCTTTATTGAGATCATTGACCAGCGCGCTTACATCTATTCCGTGTATTTCAGCCCCCTGTTCAATATTCTCAAAAAGGGCGGCCTGACACCCGATACAACCGAGTCCATGCTGTTCAAAGACCCGGATTGTCTCAGGATACTTTTTTACAACATCATCAATAGACATATTTTTATCAATCATTTTATGCTCCTTAAATTTATATCAGAAAATATCCGCTGAGAAGATATAAATATTCGTATCTTTGGATTTCCAGGCATTCTTTGAAAGACCTGCCTTAAAACAAGTATGTTCAAGGAAGGTCGTCCTGTCCCAGTTGTATTCCGTAGCCACCTGGGGGAGCAAAAGCCCGGAATTATATCCCTTTTCAATGTATAAACCATGTTTGCCGACCTCTATCTCCGCAACATCTTCTATTTTTTGCATAGGGGTTAAAACAGAAATTTCTATATCAATGTCCTTCAATTCTTTCCTGTCAACAGAATCAAACCTCGGGTCATGGAATGCCGCCTGCATCGCTGCTTCTTTCACAGTCTCCCAGACAGGCAATACAGCCTGTATATAGCCTATACATCCTCTTAAATCGCCTTTATTTTTAATCGTAACAAATGCGCCGCCTTTTTCCTTCAATCTTTCAGGAATATTCACGGTCTCGGCCGGCTTCCCCAATAAAACAGATTCTATAGCATTTTTTGCGAGCCCTTTAAGAACCGCTTTTTCTTCTTCGGTAATACTCATAAGACTCAAATGAGACTACTCCTTATTTTCAGAAGGTTTATAAAACACACTGGATAAATAGCCTACAACACCGCTTTTATCTCCTGATACATCCCCTGAATTTGCATATTTCAGAACCCTTGAAGCCGTTGCGCCGCATCTTTCAGATATTTTCATAGTTGTAATTATGGTCCCGAAACCGCAGGCTTCACATCTGTTCCTATTAGAATCCTCTGCCAGACCCTGTATATTGAATTTCTCAAGATGTTCCACAATAATACCGTCAATTTTGACTGCTTTGTCATATGGATAATAATGGGAAAGATCGGAACTTCCTACTATTAAGAAATGCTTGTCGCTCTTTTTTATAACTTCATAAAGGCATCGGGACAATTCTTCGCATGTCGGCAAGTCCTGTGTTCCCATTACAAGCGGAACAAGCTTAAATGAATCAAGAACAGCCTGCAGGAAAGGGAGCTGGACTTCAAGGGAATGTTCTCCCGTGTGTGCTTTTATATTTATATTGACTGCGCCGCTCTCTTTTAAAATCTCCTCAGATATATCCTCGTCTATGTCCACTATGCCGAGGGGCGTTCTGTAGCCGCCCTTATCCTGTATCGCAACCCCTTCAAAATGTGCCCTGTGACTCGGCGCTATAACAATTACGGTATCATAGGTCTTGCCGAGTAACGACTTATATCCGTAAGCAGCCACCGGGCCGGAATAAACATACCCTGCATGGGGAGAAACTATGCCTACAATATCCCCCTCGACAGCATCAAAGGTTGCGTATTCTAAGTATTTTTCTATATCACGCCTGAGAACTTCCGGATTACCCGGATAAAACATGCCGCTTACTGCCGGTTCTCTGATATATCCCATATATCAATTATATCATATTTTTATTTGGTGTAAACAAGCTAATGTTGCTATAATAATTGCAAAGCAAAGAACAGGGCAGGCGCTTCCAATTAAAAGACATGCGGGATCAATACAGTCTCTATAAGAACTGAAAGGCATATAAGGAAAGTTATAATAAGGGGGTCAATATTTATGGATATACGTTTTGACAACATTGATACAATGCTTTTTGATTATGAAGGAACTTTAGTCGATTTTCAATGGAAGCTTGCCGAGGCGGTTGAAGAAACCCTTAAAATGCTTCGGGATTTAGGTTTTGCAAAAGACCGTATCCAAAGCAGGAGATATTCCACCCTGATGACAGAGGCCATGCAGGGAGCTGTTGAAATAGGATTGCAGCCGGATCAGGTGCGGGAGAAAATCGGCTTCGTCTATGACCGTTTTGATGAGGATGCTCTGACACGCTGGGCTCTTCGGCCATACGTAAAGGATTTCCTTAAAGCGATCAGGGCAAAGGGGGTTCGCACCGGTCTTGTGAGCAACGTGGGCGGCAAGACTCTGTCAAAAGCTTTGTCTAAACTCGGCCTGGAAGGATTTTTTGATATTGCCTTAAGCCGCAATGATGTTCTGAATCTCAAGCCCAATCCCGATGGAATAAACCTTGCGATAGAAAAGCTGGGAACGCAAAAGGATAAGAGCATTTTCATGGGCGACAGTCTTGATGATATTAACGCTGCAAGAAACGCAGGCATCAGGGTAATAATTATTACTGACGGCGAGAATATAAAGGAAGATCTTCTGGCTGCAAAACCTGACTATGTGATTAAAGGTTATGAGGAGCTTCTTCGCGCCCTTTAATAGAAAATTAACCTGCCCGCAGTGGGTAGGTTTTTTATACACGGCTTATTAAATATTTACGGCTGTTTATGCAGCCACTCCCAGACTACATCATATTTCTTAAGGTAAATCTGTGTTTCTGCGGGAACGCCTGAACACCAGTTTCCGCCATGTCTGTCCATGGCGCCTTTTGTCCTTCCTGCGCCGCAGTTGTACGCTGAAGCAAGAAATCTCCCCAAGGCACGGGGATCATTCATAATTTGATCTTTTCTCCCATTGTTGAGCGCGCGCATATCGGCATCAAAAAGTAAAAATGAAGCCTTTGCTGCATTTTCATGATTTTCCATGCCGTGAATAAAATCGTTTTCCAGACCTGCCCGCGGGTACAGACGCGCGATTCTCTTATAAGTATCGGGGATAAATTGAAAGAGACCCCTTGCTCCTGCTTTTGACGCCGAGTAACGGTAAGCGCTCTGTGTATTTGTCCCCATGATAACAAGAGTTTCATGGATGAGCCTTTCTGCTGTATACTTTCCGCTTTCGAATTTTTGAGGGTCTATATGTTCAATAATCGCCAGCGTAAGAGAAACATCATCATCAATAAACCTGTCGCCGGACAAAGGTCTCACACTCCTCTCGATAAGATCATTCTTTGCCTTGCTAAGAACGTTTTTTAAATATTCCAGACCCGCCTTTCTCACATCAGGAATATCCAGACCTTCAGAATAAGGGGTATAGACAGCTTCTTTAAAAGAAGTACCATGGCGTACCGGTCTTTTAAGCGCCAGCACTATATGATGCTCAGGATATACAATTGTAAACTTCGTATTGACTCCATTTGATTTGCCGGGGTCTATAGCAACACCTTCCGATCTTGCGCCAAGTTTTGGATGAACTGTGACAACCTGAATTTTTCTGGTTTTCAGATCCTCGATGGCAAGAAGAATATTGAAATCACCCAATTCGTTTTTCACGCCTTTTTTAACTTTTACTATTATCGTTTTCCCCTTCTTGCCTTTACTCCCCTTTTTTGATTTTTTCCCTTTTATCTGTTTTTTTACTTTTTCATATTTTGCCGTTTTTACAACCTTAAAACTGCAGGTCATGTTTTCAAGCATTTCTTTTGCTCTGGCTATATCGTCAAATATATTAAAATTTATAATTTCATGCGTCTCAGATGGGGGTGCAAATTCAAAAGAATCTTCAATATTTACTTCCTCATTTACCTCCTCAACACCATCTTCATTAATTTCAGCCACATTTGCGACAGATGGGAAAAAAGATACAAAGATAAAACAACTTGATATAAAGAAACATAATAAAATTGGTAAAAAGATTTTCTTTGCCGGAGTTTCCAGAATAACCTTCCCTTAAGTCAATTTATTCATACAGTCTTTGCAGGAAACTAATAATACAAATCTCTCCTTTTTGCAACCTTATTCTCTGTTGCCGGTATTGTAAAACAACAAAAAATTCATGCAGATCAGTACAAATGCTACACCGCGGAAAAGGTTAACAATATGGCGAAGAATGACGGGCTTGACAATAAACAGATGAAAATGCTTGAATCTTTTATCTATAAGCATATGTTGACAAAACAAAACAAATGGAGCAAATAGCTTTTGCCAAAACCTGAAAAGGACAAAGGAGGAGTAACAGGGTGATGACAAAAAATGAATATATAGTCAAGGTAAACTATTTTAAAGATATGCCGAATCCGATAGATGGCATAGAAGAAGACAATACGACCGGGATTTCGAATTTGTTTTCTCAGTTTATTCATGATAAAGCTCAGGATGTTTCACGGAAAAAGGGAGTAAAGCACATGGAACCTGATGCAAATCCTGAACTCTTCAGCCTCGATTTTCAACCATCGCAATTCGCAGCAACTTACAGACAGCTTGAAGATAAAAAGCAGAAGAGTCTTAGAGCCTTTATCAGACAACTTAAGTATGTTGAATCAAAAGAAGATATTGAACTATTTTACGCAAATGCAGTTTATCGGGATAATGGAAAATCTATAAACGAATTGAGAAAAATATTGAAGTTTATACGGGAGGCAAGGGTATTTAACCCTAACAGAGCGCTTGATATTGCCGGGTTTATCCGTTTTTTTGCCGTTGTTGATCGGCTCTTATCCCACAAGAATTGAAAGGAGCGGCACGTTGGGTAAATATATAATCGATACTTACAAAGTTATTGCAACGAGTGAAATAAGGGTGGGTGCTTCGGATCATATGGCGCAGATTCACGTTCTTGACCTGATTCCCAATACATTCGTATACAATAATGTCCGGGTGCCTTACCTGACAGCAAGCGGTCTTCATGGAGTCTGGAAGGCGGCCCTACAGAAGATAAACAAAAACAGCAACCTTTCATTCGGCAATCTTATTGATGAATTGACTGGTTATATCAGAAAGGATGGGAGCTCAAGGGGACGGCTCAGGTTCGGACATGCCTTTCCGGGCAAAGCATCATTGGGAAACATAAACTATCGCATTTGGACGAAAAATAAACTTGATGATTATCTTCAGACATCTCAGGACAAAAGCCTTAATGATGAGCTCACGGTGCCTGAGGGCTATGTATGGTTCTTCTCACGGATGTTGCGATGCCCCGATAAAAGCGATAAGACGGCAGAGGAATACCTGAGCTGCCTTGAGCTTGTTGATCGTGCTTTTAACAGGAACCTTATGACAATAGGAGCGGGGAAGGCGCAGGGGAAAGGTCATATTCGCGTAGAACGTGTGGAAAGAAGGGAATATGTTATTGAAGGAGGAGGTATAAAGGAGTCGATAAAGGAATCTATAAAAGACAGCGATTATGACGACAGATTTTCCCTATTCGGCGCACAGCCTTCAGATAACACAACCGGCAACAATAGCGGAGAAACAATTTGTTTTTACCGGATAACAAACCTGGGTGAGCTCGAGACCCGTCGTGAGCTTATTCAGGGCTCTATGATATGGGGCGGTCTTTGCGCTCTTGCCATAGAACTGAGCGGCGTATATAACGACATCCGCGTCAAGACACAGATGAATGATAAAATTGTTGTCGATACACATAATTGCTATCCTCAAGACAGCAATGTAACAAAAGCCGGGCCGGATAGTCTCATTTATAAATTGCGTGAGGCATGGGCAAGGAACAAATTCAAAATATCCCCCTTTATCCCTTCCAGCGAAGAAATCGGAGAAGGAGAGTGCCCTGCCACGTGGTACAATCGCTGCGCACGGAAAGTGTACACAGAGGATGCCTTTGGTTACCGTTATTACAAAAATCAGACCCTCCATCTGCATAATAATCTTGAAAACGATTCGTTCTATCACTCTGACGAGATTAAACCGATGAGCAGCTTTATCGGATTCTTCTGTTTTCAGGATACCCATACAAAGGTCCTTTTTGAATCGCTTCTTAAGCACCTCTTTCTTGCAGATATCGGAAAGAGCAAACATACACTCCTCAAAATCGAGCCCATTGCAGAGAAAGCATACGACACGATTAATTTTACACCGCCGACAAATACAAAACCTCACCTTATATCACGGCAATACCAAGCCTATGCCGCTTCTCTGGAAAGGGATAAGGAATACAACATGAAACACCGATGGACAGGCCCATTTCCCACAGCGGCAGAGCAGATTGCCCGCTTTGTTTGCAATACCGGCAGAGACCCTGCAACTTACACAAGAAGCGGAGTCAATATTGCACAAAATGGTTGGGCATGCCCTCCTGCCGGAGAACCCAAAGGCATATACTTTATGGACGGAATACCTTGCCACAATGAAGGGATTCAACAGATCACGCTCCCGGCGAGCATTACATCGAAGGAAGCTCTTCTTCACGGTGTCGGGGAACTTTCCGAATGGAAAGCTATCGGTTTCGGGCAGATAGTATTTATTTGAGGGAGGCGCAAATAATGGCACATAAAATAAATAACACCGTGGTTTACAGAAATACGAGCGCTTTTGCCGTGGAAGCGGATAGAAACAACAGGAAGTGCAGCGCCTGCGGCAGAACGGGCAATCCGGTAATTGATAAGTTACAATACGGGGCTTCCCCTTCATGCTACAATCGCGAACAAAGCCAAAAGAGCGCCCTGGAATACTGCCGGAAAACCATCGATGGATACTACGTCTTTGTTGCTAAAATTAGCCCCAACGCCATTGGTAACGGTTGGAGTGAGAAAATTGATGTTGTAAAAAATCCTCAAAATAACAGGGAAACATACAACACAAAAGGTCCTGTGCTTTCCAATGATCTCGATAAAATTCGTTTTGAAATAAAAAGTGCGGTAAGGGTGATGTGGCTGAACCATACTACATTGCGCAATTGGAGGAGGATTCTTGGCGCGGTGAAGGAGAAGAATAAGTGGCATGCCGATCTCGTTGGAAACCCTTTTGCAAGTGACAATAATGAAGCAAATATTCACGCATGGGCATCGCAGGTTCATTTTGACGCTGTTTCCGGAGAGGAGCTTTCAATCCAACTTAAAATGAGATTCGGTACTGATTTTGGCTATCAGCAGGATAATGGCGGGATTTACATGATAGCCTGCCTGAAGAACCGGGATATAATGCACACAGATATTCTCAGCATACTTAAAAGCAATAACAGCATCTTAATTCCCGATAGTGTTAAGGCATTTAAGTTCTCATCGCCAACAGATGTGAAAAGTAAAATAAGTTTCCCGAATGATGTAAAAATTGCCGAAATAACTATCGGACTTGGCCTGGATCGTACAATAATAGGGGTTTCCGAAGATATTGTCAAAGAAATACGGGAGAAAAAGGATCAACTTAAGGGGGCGCTTTATGAAGATGAGATACCATATTTAACAAATACATTTAATAATGGAACAAAAATAAAAGAAAGTCCCCTTGCACTGCCGACTAAGATAATGGCATCCTTTAACAATAAAACTCAAGCTGTTATCTGCGTCAAGACAACCGGGGTAAGGGGGATGTTGAGAAATGCCTTTTTTCATCTCAAGGGTAAAAGTAAAACCAATTTTCTCTTTGGCTCCATCAACCGTAGTGAAGGAAAAGAGAGCAGGGTTGAAATGACATTTCTTCAATACTGCAATGAGAGGGATACGCTGATTCTTAATTCCATTGAAGGAAAGCAATACCCCTATGCAAACCACAGATTCAGCGCTGAGAAAAATGAGAAAAGATGGATACATGTATATGCCGGTTGTTTACCTCTTTATAACAATGACGGCAGCGCCAGACTTGTCCTGCGTATTTCCGGACCAACTCCCGAGGATATAGCTGATATTATAGAAACCCTCTATTATATACGGGCAGGCTTCTGGGTCGCAGGCAGGCTGAAGAGCAGGGGATTCGGCAGGGTATTATTGGGCAACGAAGTCTCCATCAAGGCAATAACCGATATGAAGGGTTATCTTTCGGATGAAGAAGATGCGGCTCAGGATATATTCTACAAGATGGGGACTGATATAACTGACGAAATACTACTGTCTTCTATTGGAAAATCGGCCGGGCCGGCCGTTTCTTCGGGTATGTCCGGAAAGACTGTGCCGGCTATTGAAACCTGGGAGGGAGCGTATATTACATGGAATGCCGGAGGAAGCTTACTGACGGCAACTTACAACAGCAAAAAAGCATTCTGTAAAGGAAAAGAACTTGTCCCGGAGTCTATGCATAAAACGCTTTTTGATAAACATAAGTCAGTAAAAGCAAAGGCCACAGTTGAGATATCCGGGAACAAATACAGTATTGTGGCTATCGAAGCTATGGAATAGAATACATTTAGAAAATCGGGCTCTTGCAAAATGACTGAACTTTATGCCGGACATCCTCTGGCATCTCTCACATGGACCAGACTTTCCGTGACGCTGCGCAATATTCGCCTATTGCCGTCCGCAAAGGCCCATCCCTTCTCTATCATAGAAGCTATCATTAAAGGCGTTTCTTCGCAAATCGACAGGAGAAGTATCCCCCCTGTTTTTCATCTTACAGACCGGCGACATACTGCCCGCATAAATATATACCAGGAATTGCTGCTTGAGATATTCTTTTTCAATTATGAAGCATCCGGCCTGAGTCAATGGCGCCAAGTGTTTACAGAATATCTTGCCGACCCTGCATCAGGCAGAAACTTTGAGATTATTGCAACAGGAAATTTTGAAGAGCGGAATCTTTCCGCTATAGCAACAGAACACGGGCCAATCAATGACAGCGGTGAGATATGCCTTGAGTTTATGACACCCTTTCCCTTTCAGCGCAAGGGAAACAGACAGAGAACCGATATAGACAAAAATACGTTTATCAATGCTTTTGAGAATCGCTTCCACAGGCTATTCGGCAAACGTATCTCCTATCAGGGCAAGGACGATGACTTCTCGGTTCTTCCCTATTACTGGAATTATACTGAGATTAAGCATCAATCGAAGTCGCAGCCCGGTAATACGCAATACATAAACGGATGTTTCGGTCATCTATACATAAAGGGCTTCTTTAGAGAATTCCTGCCCTTCATTTTAGCAGGCGCCGAAATCCACACAGGCGCAAAACTGGCAAACTCCCAGGGATACTATCGGCTTCACAAGGATTCACTGCCTTACTTTTCGAGAAATTTTCCCGACAAGAAGGCTGTGTTATCCGTCATTGACGATGTTACTGACCGATACGACCACAGTTTAGAATTGCTCTCCATTGGCAGCGAGTTTCCCTTTAGCAAAGATTCGCATGCCGACAGGATTGTCCGGCAAATAGTTGCCGGCATTTACGAGCCGTCGCCTAATACGGCTTTTATAATTAAAAAGGAAAACGGGGCCGAACGTCTGGTTGAACGGATTCCCATACATGATCTGATTATCCGGCAATATATCCTGAAGACTGTCTCTCCTGTTTTTGAGCGGATATGCAAAGAGGAATCTGTGGGCTTCCGCAGGGGCGTTTCAAGGGAGAAGGCTGTTGATATGATTGGGGAGGCATTTAAAGAGGGTTATCAATATGTCATCGAATCGAACATTGAAGACTTCTTCCCATCTGTTGATCTATCTATTTTAAACAAACTCCTTGAATTCTATATTCCCGGCAACGATGTTCTGCTGAAAGGGATGATTGAAAAGATCATAGGGGTTGGTTATATGCTCAACAATGAATACAAGGACAGAGCGAAGGGGTTGGTCCAGGGCAGCCCCCTTTCCCCTATCCTTGCCAATATATATCTCGACTCTTTTGACGAGAAGATAAAGAAATGGGGCGTCAGACTGATAAGGTGCTCCGACGATTTTATTATCTTAACAAAGAGCATGGAAGAAGCGCAGGCATTACTCTCTCAGACAGAGGCCTGCCTCTCGGAAACAGGTCTGAAGATAAAGAGGGACAAAACCCGCATCAGTGCAATTACTGAGGGTTTCCAGTTCCTGGATATAAATAAATATCAGGAAAAGCAGGAGAGTTATTGATTTTTGCATATATTGACTCTTTAAAAACAATATGTTACATAGTGACAGTTCGAAAGAACATCCATGGCGCCGTGGGTTAAGACCTGGAGATTTTCAGTCAGTTGAGAAGCAAAGGTTCGAAAGAACATCCATGGCGCCGTGGGTTAATACATCGAGATTTGCAGCAAAAAGATGGGATACCCATGGGTTCGAAAGAACATCCATTACGATATGGATTAATAAAGAAATATCGTTCCCATGGACAGGCCCGCATATTTTTCTTAAGGATAATAAATTCTCTTGTATTGTCTTTTTCAACCATGATATTCTTTCCGATAAGTTCAATAGGTTATCCTTTGTAATATGTTGTCTTAACAGCATATTTTACCGAATGAAGAGACTGAAAAGCTTTGCGGTACATAAAGAACGGCTTTCGGTATTTTTGCATGAGACCCTATTGTTAATATATTGCCTTATTTCAATCTTAACAAAATTATTTTAAATTGAAGAGGGAAGGAGTTATGAAAATGAAAATAGCTGTTTTAACTGGCGGAGGAGATTGCCCCGGCCTGAACGGTGCAGTTAAATGGGTGACAAAAAGCGCTCTTGATACAAAACTGGCTGATAAGAGATCTGTTTCTTTTGAAGTTATCGGTATTAACAACGGCTGGAAGGGGTTGGTAGAGGTCGATCCCGATGATCCTAAAAGCTGCGAACGGCACCTTAAGCATCTTGATGAAGAAACTGTTCGAACATGGGACCGGTATGGAGGGACAAATCTGGGCACCTCACGGACAAACCCCTTTAACCCAAAAAATGATCGTTCTGAAAATGTAATTGATCATATTAAAAAACTTGGAATAGACGCGGTTGTTGCAATCGGCGGAGAAGATACGCTTGGAGTTGCCTATAAATTGTATAAAGCAGGCATTAAAACAATAGGCATTCCCAAGACCATTGACAACGATCTTACAGGAACCGACTATTCCCTTGGTTTTGATACTGCCGTTAACGTAATTATGGAGGAAATAGACAGACTGAGAACTACCGCGGGTTCTCACGGACGTATCTTTGTTGTTGAAACAATGGGACGTCATGCCGGATGGCTCGCTTTGCACGGAGGAGAATGCAGCGGGGCATATATTATTTTAATACCGGAACATCTTTTTGATATGAACCGGGTATGTGAACTTCTCAGTGAACGAAGAGGACGGGAAATAAATTATTCAATTATTGTCGTTTCCGAAGGGGCAATGCCTTCGGGGCAGCATGAATTTCTGAGAGACGGCAAGATAGATGAATTCGGACACCCCTCGCTTGGAGGAATAGCAAATTATGTTTCCGACGAAATAGAAAAAAAGACAGGATTCGTATCACGCCCGATTGCCTTAAGCTATTTACAGCGCGGAGGAACACCGTCTGCTCATGATCGTTTAATGGCAAGGCGGTTTGGCATTGCCGCTGTTGATATGTTAGTTAACGAGGATTACGGACGCATGGTAAGCCTTTTGCGGGGTCAAATTACAAGCGTTCCCATGAAAGAGATCATCCATAAGCTGAAGCTTGTTGATGTTGATAAATTTTATGATGTTGAAAGATATAACGGACGCAGATCATCCATATTATAGGCTGTAGGGTCTTTACAAGCCATGACCTCCGGCAGGGCCGGAGGTTCTTATTCAGTTACTGATTTTTACTGAACCTTTTTTCCTAAGGCCAGTTTTTCCCCGGTTTTCCCCAGTCGTAGGTATCATATGTACCAAAAACATAATCATACATTGATTCATAGGCCAGAATTTCTTCGTCTCCACCCATCCTTTTCCAGTCCGGGTCATTACCCCAGTAGGTCTGAAACTTGCCCACTTCAAACCCCATTCCGGGCTCAAGGCTGTCAAGGACTCCGTCCTGGTCGGTATCTTCCGCATCCATCTGTTCTAAGGTCTTGCCTTCGCGCCACGTATGATAAGCATTGAAGTGGATAAACTCATGGCGCATAAGTATGGCATAGGAATCTATGTGCGTTGTAGTTCCATAGGTCTTGGTTGTGTGTGTGGCCGGGTTGCTCCGCTTGATCTTCGGGAAACGTATTGAAAATTTATTGTCAAGCTTTGCGGTAAGGTCACAGACGTGGATCGTTTTATACATGTAGGCAGGTTTGAACATGGCCGGCACATGGAAGTCTTTGCAGGCGTCAAACTGGGTGCCGCCGAACTCGATATTAACGGTCTGTCCGAATGGCTTTGCGGCAGGCGTCTGTTTCCAGTAATAGAACCAGTTATAATATTTACCTTCAGGATTATTCTTTACGTCACGGGGATAGAAAAACTGCACCTCCCGTGTTTCTGTTGCCGTGCAGGCGCCCACCTTCAGGGTTGCCGTCACCTTTTTTCTGCCGAACTGATTGTTCTCTTTCGGCATATTCTCGTAGAGGACATCTAACTGCCTGCCTATGGGTGCCCCCTGAATGATCTTGCGCTTGACGCCTTCCATCTCCGGGACAGTCCACTCAACAGAATCGGCATACTGTTCCGGTTTGGTCTTAGCCTGGAGATTTACTTCAAGGACAGGGGAGTCTGATAAACTGTAGACATAGCGTCCCTTCTCCTTCGGTTCGACAATTGTAAGTTCAATGGGATCTTTCGGTCCCTCGGCAATAACTCCGCTCAGGACAGGTTCCAAGGGATTTTCAAGATGAAATTTCCAACTCATCGTATTACCGACAACCTTGCCATGCCAGGGGGTTGTCCTTTCCGCCCTGACCTGATTGTTCTTTACCTCAAGAAACATGTTGTCCGAAGTGCTGCTGCATCTGATAACATTGCCTGTTATTGTACATCGGGAGTGCATGGAAACACCATTCCCCAGATCAACAATATTGTCGGTGGCAATGGGAAAATTTATGTTCCAGGGATAGGTAATTATCTGTTCAAAGAGATCTACCTTCCATCTGCCGTTGTGGCCGGGGCCTCCGCCTGTTTTGTGCGCCTCAAGACGTTCCATATAGCTGACGCCCATGTTTATTGCAACACCTTCCATGGAAACACTATAACGAGGACAGACAGCAGTAGCGGCGTGAACATGCCCCACAGTAATGGAACCGTAAAAAAGCGACAACAGAAAAACGATGAAGACAGCAAGGGCGAATCTTACCTTTTTCATAGCGGGTCTCCTTTTTCTATTATAAAACATATTTCAAATTTTATTCAATCATAGTTACTGCCGCGCTCCTTTTGGAGGGGCAGCGCGTTACATAATTCCCGGCCAGTTTACTTCATGCTTAAAGTGTTGTAGATTTAAAGACGAAAAAAATGGAGGAAATTACATAGTGCGGTTTAAAATTATCAGTCTTGGTTGTCCCAAAAACCTCGTCGAGTCGGAATATATTACGGCAAGTCTTGAAAAAAGAGGAAATGAACTTTCAGAACAGTGTGATACAATCATTATCAACACATGCGCATTTATTGCGGACGCGGCAAAGGAATCCATCGAAACGATCCTCGAAGAAACGATTAACCGGGAGGGCAATAAGAAAAGGCTGGTAGTTACAGGCTGTCTTGTTGAGCGCTACGGGGAAAAATTACGGGATTTGCTTCCTGAAGCAGATCTTTTCGTAGGCAGGAACTTTTATGATGAGATCAATACACTGATAGATAAAAAAGGCTTTTTCCAGCGGGAAGGTAATTTTTCAGAGAGTTTTCCCAGGAAGATTCTCACCGCCAAGCCCACAGCCTACCTGAAAATTCAGGAAGGTTGCGACAACAGGTGCAGTTATTGCACTGTGCCGGATATACGGGGAGGCCTGCGAAGCAGGAGCATGGAAAGTATCAGGGAGGAATTTGAATGGCTTCTGGCAGAAGGCTTTAAGGAAATAAACATAATCGGGCAGGATATTACCTCTTACGGAAAAAATGACGGCCTGAACCTCCGGGAGTTGCTGTCGCACCTGCTTGCAGTAAAGGGTGATTACTTTCTCAGGCTCCTCTATATGCACCCCAAAGGAATGAATAAAGATTTAATTGACCTCATAGGCAAAGAAGACAGAATTATCAAATACATGGACATACCTATCCAGCATTCGGAAGATAACATTCTCATTCGCATGGGCAGAGGATATGACAAACACTACCTTGAAAAACTCTTTGGAGATATAAGGAATGATATTCCTGATGCAGTATTGAGAACTACCTTAATCACAGGCTTTCCGGGGGAAACAGAGGATGAATTTTCAAATCTCTGCGATTTCATAAAAACCTGGGAATTCGACATGCTCGGGGCTTTTATGTATTCCAAGGAGGAAGGCACGGCAGCTTCAAAATTCAAGGGACAATTAAGGAAAGGGGTCAAACGGGAAAGACATAATACAATCATGGCCATACAGCAAGATATTTCAAAGGAAAGGCTGAAAAGCCTTATCGGAAAAAATATGAAGGTAATAGTCGAGGGAAAGGAAGGCGGATATATGGCAGGAAGGCTCCTGACCCAGGCGCCCGACATAGACGGCATGGTTTTTATTAAGGGATCATGCAATATTGGGGAGATAAGAGAAGGTAAAATAGTGAAAACCCTCGATTATGATGTTATAGTAGAGGTATAAGGTCCGCCGGCGGCGGGCCGACAGTGAAGAATCAGAACAGACAAGCAAAGAGTGAAACGCACAGCGTGATGCTTTCAAATACAAAATACGCTTCACGAACGACGTTTCACAGGTCAAACAATTTAGGAGTAACAGATGGAACCGATTAATGAGTTGATTGTTGTCAGGAAAGAAAAAGAAAAGGCATTAAGGGACGCTGGTATAGAAACATATCCTCAGGATAACGGTCCCTACATCACTTCAGAGGATATTGAGAAAAAATTCGGTGAGATTTCGCATGACGACCTTGAAAAGATTGAAGAACGTGTCCGCATTGCAGGCAGGGTCATGGCTTTCAGGGATTTCGGCAAAAGCAGCTTTATCCACATCCAGGACAGAAAAGGTAAAATTCAGGCATATGTAAGAAAGGATATGCTCAAGTCCCCGGACTATACTATTTTTAAGAAATTTGACATATGCGATATTGTAGGCGTTGAAGGCAGAGTATTCAGAACCAAGACCGGAGAATTAACAATACTCGCGGATAATATAAAGCTTCTCACAAAGTCGCTCCGCCCTTTGCCTGAAAAATGGCACGGTCTGAAGGACGTAGAAGAGCGGTACAGAAAAAGATATCTTGACCTTATCGTCAATGAGCGGGCCAAGGATGTTTTCACAAAAAGAGCAAAAATAATCGAATTTATCAGAAATTATTTTATAAAAAAAGATTTCGTTGAAGTGGAAACACCGATGATGCATGTGATTGCGGGCGGCGCGACGGCCAAGCCCTTTGTAACCCACCACAACGCGCTTAATATGGAACTCTATCTCAGGGTAGCGCCGGAATTGTATTTGAAAAGACTCGTCGTAGGCGGGTTTGAACGGGTTTTTGAGATAAACAGGAATTTCAGGAATGAGGGTATCTCTGTCCGGCATAACCCGGAATTTACAATGCTCGAATTTTATCAGGCATACGCTACTTACGAAGACCTTATGGCCTTTACAGAGGATATGGTATCGTCTCTTGTTCAGGAACTTTTCGGCAATTACAAGGTTACATACGGCGGGCAGGAAATAGATTTTACGCCGCCCTGGAAAAAGATGACCATGGAGGAGGCATTGCGTGATCTGGGAGGATTTGATCTTGCCCGGTTAAGCGATGCAGAATGGCTCTCTTCTTACGCGAAGGAACTGGGAATAGAAGGGGCTGAAAAAGAAACCAGGGGAAAACTAATTACAATGATTTTTGAAGAACTCTGCGAGAAACAGTTGATACAACCGACCTTTATCACCCGCTATCCTGTCGAGGTATCACCGTTGGCAAAGAGAAGCAAGGAAAACCCTGATCTTACCGAGAGATTTGAAATGTATATCAACGGCATGGAGATAGCCAACGGCTTCAATGAGTTGAATGACCCTGAAGACCAGCGGGCGCGCTTTGAAGAACAGATCAGAGAAAAGGAAGAAGGCGCAATGATGGATGAGGACTACATAACAGCCCTTGAATACGGCCTCCCGCCGACAGCAGGCGAAGGCGTCGGCATTGACAGGCTTACCATGATTCTTACGGATTCACCTTCCATCAGGGAAGTAATTTTCTTCCCCTTACTGAAACCATGAGAGACCGCGGTACATTGATGCTATTCACTATTCACTATTCACTATTCACTGCCCTTCTACTATTCACTGGACTGTCATGAAATACGAAACTTCCATAGGTTTAAGATACCTGCGTTCCAAAAGAAAAGAGGCATTCATATCCTTCACTACCTGGATTTCCGTTGTCGGCATCGCAATCGGCGTTCTGGCCCTAATTCTCGTGATTGCCGTCATGACCGGTTTTCAGAATGAGATCAGGGAACGCATACTCGGCATAAATCCGCATATCCTTGTTTTAAGTATTGACAAAGACATACAGAAACCTGAGAAACTCGTCCAGACCATCAAAGAAGTACAGGGAGTTACCCAGGCATTTCCCTTCATTTCATTCCAGGCTATGGTCCAAAGCGGCAGGCAGTTATCAGGCGTGGTCGTTAAAGGTCTGAACGCCGAAGATGTAAAGTTCATGGGAAATCTGCTCAAAGAAGGCAAAATAAGCGCCCTTAACAGTAAAGGGAGTGTTCTTATAGGCAAGGAAATGGCAAAACATATGGGCTTGCTGTCCGGCGACACGTTCACGGTTATGGTTCCTTTTGGCGGCGTATCTCCTATGGGCGCTATTCCTGAGACAGTGAGAGTCAAGGTAGGAGGAATATTCGAAACAGGAATGTACGAAATCGACAATACCCTAATTATAATGCCTTTGAAAGACGTGGAGGAAATTATCGGCGCAGGTGTGACAGGTATAGAGGTCAAGCTCAAGGATGTTTACCGTGCGGATGAGATCAGAAAGGAAATAGGGAAACGGATCGGCTTCGGGTATTTCGGCAGAACATGGATCGAGATGAACAAGAACCTCTTTTCAGCCTTGAAACTCGAAAAAATTGCCATGTTTATCATTCTCGCCTTGGTAATTCTCGTGGCAAGCTTTAATATAATCAGTTCACTTGTTATGACGGTTAAGGAAAAGAAAAAGGATATCGCGATCCTGAAAGCCATGGGAGCAAAAAAGAAAAGTATAATGAAAATCTTCATGATAGAAGGCATTGCAATAGGCATTGTTGGCGCGCTCATCGGCTCCTTCAGCGGCTATATGATATGCGAAATTCAAAGGAGATTTCAGATTATTAAATTAGCGCCCGATGTTTATTACATAACCACACTGCCCATGATGATTAGTATTTTCGATGTTTTGCTTATCGCGTCAACAACTATGATTATCTGCACCCTGTCAACATTGTACCCTTCATACAAGGCCGCGAAGATCGATCCCGTGGAGGCGCTGAGATATGAATGAACCCATCATGACCGTATCGGGACTGAAAAAAAGATTCAACAAGAACGGCTTGGAAGTCAATGTCCTCAAGGGTATTGACCTTACCATAAATCAGAGAGATTTTATTACGATTATGGGACCTTCAGGCGCAGGAAAAAGCACATTCCTCCATATACTCGGCGCTTTAGACGCAGCCACCGAAGGCGAAATACATTTCAGAGGGCAGAATGTCCGTGAATATACCGAAGATGAGTCAAGCATCTTCATGAATGAAAAAATTGGCTTTGTGTTTCAGTTCTATCATCTGCTTCAGGATTTCAATGTCATAGAAAATATTATGATTCCTCTCATGATTCGCCGGATAAACGAGGCAGAGGCATTAAAAAAGGCAGAGGCATTTCTTGAAATCATGGGTCTTACAAACAGAAGAAACCACCGCCCAGGTGAGCTGTCAGGCGGGGAGCAGCAAAGAGTCGCCATTGCGAGGGCTCTTGTGAATGAACCGGAACTCATTCTTGCAGACGAACCCACAGGCAACCTCGACAGAAAGACAGGCCGCGAAGTCCTTAACTATATCCTCTCCGTAAATGAAAGGCTTGCATCCACCCTCGTCCTCGTCACCCATGACCCGGAAATAGGCTCCATCGGAACAAGAAAGTTTAACATGGTAGACGGCGAACTCTTTCAGCTCTAAAATTGCGCTTTTGTTTTTTTTCTTTATTTTCTCTTTGATCGGTTAATACTTATAAAATCTCGCACTTGACATGAAAAATGAAATGACTTAACATTCTGAATAAGCTTTACATACCAAGTTGCATTCAAAAGCAGACCGAGGCGTCGACGAGGAGCCGACGTAGGCGTACGCTGTAGTACGTCGAGGAAAGCGACGAGGAGACAACGAAGGCATGCGAATGAAGGCAACTTGGTATCAAATAAAAAAGGGGGTTATATGAAAAAATCAATCTATATCTCTATTGTCTTATTGTTTGCTTATTTCTGTTTTGCCGGTTTATCCTTTGCCGCAGAAAAACCCGTAAAACTGGGTGTGATGTTTGTTATGTCGGGGCCTATGGGTGGTTATGGCAAACATGGTAAGCAGGCAGTGCAGATGGCTGTGGACGAGATAAACGCAAATGGTGGAATTCTAAAAAGGAAAGTAGAGGCTATTTTTGAAGACTGCAAGCTCAAGGTTGATATAGGCGAAGAGATTGCAAAAAAGTTTATAACTGAAGATAAAGTGGACTTTATCATAGGGCCGACTTCCAGTGCCGTCGCAGTGGCGGTGTCAAAGGTTGCAAGCGAAAACAAGAAAATATTGATTTTAACGCAAGCTGCTGCAAACTCAATGACAGACGATCTGTTTAACCCTTACCAGTTTGGCATACTCAGTAATGCCATGATGCACTCGCGTTCAGGGGCATACTATATGGCTTCAAAACCGTTTAAACGCTGGATGTGCATAGGACCGAATTACAACTACGGTCATGAATCATGGGCGGCATTCAAGAACAAGCTGAAAGAGTTGAGACCGGACGTAGAGTTTGTCGGCGAGTTATGGCCTAAGCTTATGGAAGGCGATTACACGCCTTTTATTAAAAAGATTGCCGAGCTCAAGCCGGATGCGGTTTGGTCACCGTTGTGGGGCAATGATGCGAATAACTTTATTAAACAGGCATTGCTCTTCGGTCTGTTTAATACTACCAAATTTGCCTTTCCGGACGGGGCGGCGCTTGAAACACTTATACCTCTCGGGAAAAACCTGCCGGAAGGAGTATATGTGGCAGCACGTTACTTTTTTCTTACACCCGATTCGGATATGAACCGAAAGTTTGTTAAAGCCTACTATGAGAGGTTTAAAGAGTACCCGGATTATATGGCAAACGAGACATATGCCGGTGTGTATTTTATAAAAGCTGCTGTAGAGCGTGCAGGCTCATTAAATGCTGATAAAATCATTAATGCTGTAGAAAAGGAACCTTTGGCATGGGAAACTCCTGAAGGTTGGAAGATAATGAGGAAAGAAGATCATTCCGTTATTGAGGATGTAGTATGGGGTGAGACAATATACAGCGAAAAATACGGATTTTCCATTTTGAAAAACATGGAAGCCATACAGGCAGAACAGATATGCCGCACGCCGGATGAGCTCAAGGCGGTTCGTGATAAATTCAATAAGAAGATGAAAGATGGTAAAAAGTAATTTAACGATGAGAAAATTCTCCTCATTGCTCATGCGGTGTGCCGAAGTAGGGGTCATATTGTGATGCTGCATAATTCCAATTCTAAATCAAGGCGCTATCATCGTTGGCTTCGTCATCAGCTCCTCCGACGTACTATTATAGTACGCCTACGTCCCCTCTTCCTTGCCGCCTTGATTTCATCCTTGATTTAGAATTGGAATAAGAGATAAAAGATCGTAATGAACCTCCCCGCAGCAGAGCTACGGGGTATCATCAGATTGAAATATTGAAGGATGTCGCCATCCCGCCCCCTGAGCGCTCCAAAAAAACCATATCAAAAAATACCGGTGTTCACATTGAACACCGGTATCAAAATCTCTGTAAAACCAATATGGATAAGGGAATGTCTTAGCCTTACTATAGATCGAGGATTATCTCCGACAGAGGACGTTTCGGGACATGGTGTACATTTTGTTCGTCCCTCCAGTATTTTATATCCCCCTCTTTTACTTCGTCTATGACAACAGGCTCTTTGGGAACTCCAAGGGTAATGACGAGCAATATCTCATACTTATCCGGTATGTTTAGTGTAGCCCTTAATCTATCTCTGTTTATAGAAGCTATGATGCATCCGCCGAAACCCGACTCAACTGCTCCCAAAAGAATGCTCTGCGCCGCAATCCCATGATTACAACTGAAGTTTTCCATAATATTTTTATCGCCGAGGATTATTATATAGCCTGATGGTCTTTCGCCTTCTCCGGGACCGGCCCAATTTTTCAAATAAGCAGCCCAGGTAAGACAGGGGAATATGAGACTGTTTTTTTCCGGCATCCATGAAAGAATGAATTTCAATGGTTGAAGATTGGCAGTTGAAGGGGAAAGACGGGCAAGTTCAACAAGATTCTTCAGTTGTTCTTCGGTAATTGCCTTTTCCTGGTAAAAACGGCGGTAGCTTCTGTTCTTCCTTATGAGATCATATATCATAATTTTAAGATTAGCATAAATTGAGATTATGGTAAACCTGAGTTATTTTCAAATGTGTAGGTGCCTGGATTATTGCATTTCCAGATTATTCCAATTCTAAATCAAGGATGAAATGAACTACCCCGCGGTAACCAGGCTGTCCGACAATTATAATACCAGATATGGTAGAATAAGTGAAAAATGAAAGGCTTCTGTGAGTCAAATCAGCCTCGCTCCACCATCAATAACTGTTATGGTACCTGTTATATATGGGCTTAACATCAGATGAAGGTATACCATTGCTACGTCATTTACAGAAGCAAGTCTTTTAACAGGAAACTGACCGGCGTATTCCTGAACCTCCTTTGGCTTTGGCTCTACAAACCCCGGGCTGACAACGTTTACCCGCAAAGGAGCAAGCTCCACAGCCAAAGACCGGCACAAGGTCTCTACGGCACTATTAATGATCGCCATGGTAGACACTCCTTTATATATCTTTTCCCCGGCAATTCCACTTGTCAGTATTATGCTGCCATCTTGCTTAATATGGGGCCAGGCAGCACGAATCAGACGGTATGGACCCCAGAATTTTGTCTCAAAGGCTTGCTTTGCTTCAGCGGTCTCTGTTTTTAGAAACGGTGATGGCTTAACGTCTGGCCTGACTGCAATAATAAGGTGGTCGAGAGAATCTACCATTTTGAATAATTGGTAAATATCTTCGTCGGATGTGATATCAAAAGAATGTGTCTCAATAGTCTTACCAAGACAATTTGCCGGTTTGTCATTGTGTTTCAATGCATTGCGCGAGGCTATCACAACATGTGCTCCATTTTTATGAGCCAGATTTGCCACAGAAAGTCCAATTCCCGAACTTCCACCCGCAACTAATACTGTTTTTCCCTCAAGCATACGTTTTATCCCGTTTTTATTTGCCTAATATTGTCATCACTGGCGCAACCGGGACCGTGCCATTACAACTAACCCCATTTTCTTCTGCGTCCGGTGCATGAAGTGGCTATGCCTCGTTTTTTAACCGTATCTATTTTTTGTTCCACTTGCACCCCTCTTCAGTTGATGCCTCTATGTCTTCTTCGAATTTAAATATCTTTCCATCTTTTTTTCGAATGTATCGAAATTCGTATATTCGTGCGCCTTGACTAACAACGATATATTTTCCGCCAGTACCGTCTGAAGTAATTTCTTCCCATTGGGCTTCAAATACCGAAGGTCTTCCGCGCGGCCCTTCCCGCACTTCCCGTTCTTTTAGCATTTTCACAGCGATAGGCCCGCTGCCATTCTGGTAGATAACGTACCCCATGTCAGGCTTGTCAGTTTCGAACACAAACTGAAGCCTGAGAGGCGTCTTTACGCCAATTGATTTAAGGCATCTAAAGTCGTTTACATCCGCTGCGACGGAAGCGCAAAACAGTATCCCGATCAAAACGCCAAACAGTTTTTTCATTGTTCCTCCGGTACGATTTGAGTCATAACGAAAAACAACAGCCAGAGACAACTCTTCTTTGTTGTCGATTGGCTCCAACGGCTTATTGGAACTTTTGCCTCTATCGGTTTTTCCATGTTTTTTATTATAGCCCCTATTCTGCTTTTTGTCTTTATTCTTCTCTTAACTTCTCATGAAGAGGCAGACCAGCCGGTTTAAAACCTTCTTTTTTGCCTTCCTGTACTCCATAAAATACATTAATTAAGATGTTTATATGCTTTCTATCACAGTGATAGAAAGCATATACCTAATTGTCCAAACCATAGTCTATATTGGCTTTGCTGGGATTTTAATATTCTGCGGCAACAGTTTCCGCAATGTTGCGGACACAGTGTCCGCAAAGTCTCATTATTGAAGATTTATGACTGCTCATCTTACTTTCCGCCATTCGTTTAATTGAAATATTGAAGGATGTCGCCGCGTCTCTTTCAAGCAGGATTGCCCAGGATGAGTTTGTCCTTGTAGTAAAATAACGTCAATAGTATTATTTATTTTGGAAAATACATAGAAGAATTTAATAGAATCACAATTCATAGGAGGGCCATATGGAGGTATTGATTCTTAACGGTAGCGCAAGAGGGCAGAAAGGGGTAACAGGGAGATTACTCAAGGGTTTCGTTGAAGGATTAATTGACGGCAGCGCGGGCGTAACAGAATTTAACGTACATACTCTTGATATATCGCCATGTACGGCCTGTCTCTCATGTATGCACAAGACCCTGGGGGAATGCGCCATCAAAGACGATATGGAAGGGATCTATAAAGAGATGAAAAGATCGGACGTTTTGGTATTGGCAACTCCTGTGTATACTGACAATATGTCCGCCCAGTTAAAAAAGGTCATGGATCGTTCGATATGCTGTTTGCAGGGTTTTTTGACCAAAGATCGTTTCAACAGGGTAAGACACCTCTATTCCTGGCGCATGCCGGCAAAATTCATGCTCATCTCCACATCAGGCTTCCCGGAAATGGAAACGTTCGAGCCGCTCGTCGCAACCTATCGCGCCCAGGCGATGAACTTCGGCTCTGAGGCTGTTGCCGAGATATGCGTCCCGGGCTCCATTGCCATCCAGATGGAACCGGACAAATTAGACCGGCATATTGAGCTTATCAAAGAAGCGGGCAAAGAAATCGCCATAAAAGGGTCAATAAACCCCGGTACCCTGAAAGAGTTGAATACACCGCCCTTTACAGTGGAAGGATACCTCACCGTAGCAGCCAAATACGAGTCCTGGTGCAGAAAAAAACTAAGCGAGACAGGTCAGAAATAGGGAGGAATATAGGATGTCCCGCCTGCCTCCCTACCTACGCAATTTGTCTTCAATGCACCTAACAAAAAGCTGAGCCAGAGGCAGGTTTTATTGCCGATTGGCTCCAGCGATTTGTTATGCAACGATTTTTTCCATTTGCAAATATGACACTTCTGAGATATTGGCTTTCTCTTTTGCATGTTCAATAGTCATGCTGACAAGATTACCCTTGCCGTCCAGATCAATATAAAGATTTTCCGATATCTCTTTCGTTTCCAGAATAGATTCATTTGAAAATTCAATAAGTGCCGTATCTGTATCTGCAAAGTAGCGGATCTTCATGAATGCTCCTCCTTAAAGCCTCTATCGAAAAAGGCGTTATGAACTGTCTCCCCATCTTCCAGCAGAATAACTCTCAGATATTTTCCAACCTCCTCAATATATCTCCACTTTCTTATTCGCCCGTCAGACTGCCTAACTGTTTTTGAAGGATTGTCGATGGTTTCAATTATCCAATCATCTTTTATGGCTGCCCTGTCAGGACGTTGCTTTACAAAAAGGAAATACTGGGTATTTTTCATGATCTAATCTTACCATGTTTCTAATATAATAGTAACTTTTTGTTTTATAGATCTTTATTGCATAACGCCAGCATGAGCCAGAGGCAACGCCTTTTGTTGCCGATTGGCTCCATGCAGTTGTTATATGTTCTTTTCAAAATGTCTCTCAGTCACCCTCTATTTTGTTCACAATCCGGTCGGCTTCCTTGAGAATTTTCAGTTCAACGTAATCATATCGTGAACGAGAGTGATGATTTCCTATGATCTCGCAAATCTTTATTGTCTTTTCAGGGGGAAACCCGATGCTGTCGAGGAGTTGCCCTGCGACGGGTGGCCCGTACTTCTCTTGTGTGGCCCCATTGTTGTATCCAAGCACTTCTTCCGATTGTTTTATACCAACATCATGCAAAAGAGCAGAGGCTACAAGAATTTCGTAATCAAAATCCTCTGTGCCCTCGGCTGCCTTCTCAGCGTACTTCAAGACCTCCAGTGCATGCGTTATCCTTCTGAAGTCGTTCTCAAAGTAGTCGACCAATAGTTTTGTGATTTTCCCTTTGCAGTAATCCATAGTTGTATCGTTTTAGATAATCTATTCCTTTCTTCTACATAACGCCGAGTTCAGCGAGCCGCGCTTTTTGCGGATTCGCTGCACCGCCTTGTTAGACAACTTGTTGGTATGATCCGGGTACATGGGTTACATTTTGTTCCAGGTACATAGGTTACACTTTTCTCCGCGTTTTGGGATTTCCGCATTCAACAATGGTCTGTCGTGACGGTACCCG
>Ga0074195_1000511_pt1 | contig 73734 bp, 66 predicted proteins | sample EPASupsiteHSE623_FD_64525 | JGI IMG/M metagenome (GOLD analysis project Ga0074195, IMG submission 64525) | Bioremediated contaminated groundwater from EPA Superfund site, New Mexico - Sample HSE6-23 | ecosystem: Environmental > Aquatic > Deep subsurface > Groundwater > Contaminated ...
CGTGGCGGCTCCCCCCGCCGACGGCCCCTACCTCCCGGTCAGGTACGGCCCCACCGGCCCCTGCACCCCCACGGACGCCGGCAGCGCCGGCAACCAGGGTTTCTTCAACCTGCTGACCACGCCGCCCACCTGGCGCATCAATAACTGGACCACCTGGCTCGCCTGTTCGGGCGGCGCGGTGGGCACCGCAGATGTCCCGACGACCCCGCCGGCAAGCTCCACCTCTCCGGTAATGCCCACCAGCGTACGCACTGCAGGCACCTCAGCCGGCGCCTGCACCGCCTGTCCGGCCAACGTGACCTGCCCCGCCGCCGGCCAGGCTGGCGCCTGGAACACAGAATGCGGCTGCCCGAAGCTTGCCACTTTCACGCGCAGCGCCGCTCCGGCCGCCGGGCTGCTCAAGAGCCCGCTCTGGTACGCCGCCAAGTACGGTGCCCAGGCTGATTCCTGGGATCTGAAGAACAACACCACCGGTGCCCTGACCCCGGACAGCGAGCCCGACAACTTCTTCGACGTGCGCAACCCGGCCGACCTGTACACCTCGCTGGCAAACGTTTTCGACGCCGCCGCCACGTCCGAATCCGCTTCCTCCTCGGCTGCGACGAGTTCCACCACGCTGGGCACCGACACTTACCTTTACGCAGCCAAGTTCAAGTCCTCCGATTGGAGTGGCATGCTACAAGCCTATTTGCTTAGCTCGGTCGATGGCAGCGTTGCCACCACCGCCAGTTGGGATGCTGGTACAGTCATCAATTCTCAGAATTACGATACGGGACGGGCTATCGTTACCTATAACCCGGTCGCCGCAACCAAGGGCGTCCCCTTCCGCTGGGCGAGCATTTCGACAACCCAGCAGGGTTACCTCAACCGCGACCCGAACAACTCCAATGCGGTGGATGCTCTCGGTTCTTCGCGACTGGACTATCTGCGTGGTAGCGCAACAACCGAGGGTACAGGTTCCACGCAGTTCCGCGTCCGTTCAAGCAGCAAGCTGGGTGATATTGTCAATTCCTCACCCTATTACGTAGGAGCGCCCAACTTCGGCTATTCGGATCATGCTTACGCCACCTTCAAATCCACTTATGCCTCCCGCACCCCGATACTTTATGTCGGCGCCAACGACGGCATGCTGCATGGTTTCAATGCCTCGACAGGAGCAGAAACCATCGCCTATGTGCCCAACAAGATTTTTGCCAACCTGAACCAGCTTACCTCGCGTTCCTATAACACCAGCGGCAATCACCGCTATTTCGTGGATGGCTCCCCCACCGTGGGCGATGCCTACATCAACAGCGCCTGGAAATCGGTACTGGTCAGCGGGCTGGGCGGCGGCGGCAGGGGCATTTTCGCGCTGGACGTGACCAACCCCACCAACTTCACCGAATCCGCAGCCAATGCTGGGAATCTGGCAATGTGGGAATTTACCGACGCCAACGACAGTGATCTGGGCTTCACCTTCGGCCAAGCAGCCATTGTCAAGGTTTGCCAAACCTGGGGAACCGGTGCCCACGCGGGAGAATGCACTAGCGAAAAATGGGCTGCCATCTTTGGCAACGGTTACAACAACACCGACAGCACTGCCGGCGTTGCCAGCGCCACCGGCAAGGCAGCGCTGTACATTTTGTTCATCGAGGATGGCGCTTCGGGCTGGACCCTCAATACCAATTTCTACAAGATTACCACCACCGGCTCAACCGCCACCCCCAACGGACTCGCGACACCGGCGCCGATCGACGCCGACGGCGATGGTTATGTGGACTTCGTGTACGCCGGTGACTTGCAGGGCAATCTGGTAAGGTTCAACCTGACCGGCAACGCCAACACATGGGACTACGCGACCTTGTTCACAGCACAGAATGCCACCCCCACGGTACAGCCAATCACGACCCGTCCGGAAGTCGGAAGACACAAGACAAGAGGCTTCATGGTTTATTTCGGTACCGGGCAATATCTCGCTACCGGCGATAACGTTCCCACTTCTCAACCGACCCAGACCTTCTACGGGATATGGGACGACACAACAAATAGTTCCGGAAGCTGGTCCCTGGGTGCTACAGTAGTCAGTACGCGCAGCAGTGGCACCTTCCATCTGCTACAACAAAAAGTCCTGATCGAAACTACCGACAGCGACGGCGCTGGTGTGCGTGTCACCAGCGATCCTTCCGACTCTTCGACATACGCCATCGACTGGACCACGCACAAAGGCTGGTATATAGACCTTTACAATACCCAGGACAATAACACCAACAATTACGGGGAAAAACAGGTTACCAATTCGGTGCTCAGGAACAATCAGATTGAGTTCACCACCCTGGTTCCGAGCACCTCGCTTTGCCTCTACGGGGGAACCGGCTGGACCATGAAGCTCGACCCGAACGACGGGAGTCGGATCGATTACGCACCTTTCCTGTTGAACAACGGCAACCAGAACATGGTCACAGTCTCGATTGGGGGCGTCACCAGGACCGTTGCGGTCAGCGGAAAAGCCTCTACCGTGGGAATTCTCGCTAGTCCTACCATCGTTAGCGGGATATCAGGGTCAGCAAATCGCTATGAATACACTCCCGGTTCCACTGGCAGGGTACAGAAGGAGACCGGTAATGTCGGCCCATCAAGCAGCGGCCGTATTTCATGGCGGGAAATTTTGAATTAAGGCAACACCACCAACGGACATGCCAGAAGGGGTTATATGATGAAAGGATTTACGTTAATCGAGTTGATGATCGCAGTCTTAATAGTCGGTGTTATTACAGCGGTTGCCTATCCTGCTTACCAGGACTCGGTGCGAAAAACACATCGCACCGACGGGAAACAAGCATTGCTGAGTGCCGCCCAGAAAATGGAACGCTATTACACTGAGTCGAATACTTACGCCATGGGAACCACCGCCACGGCAATTTCGAGCGTTTTCCCGACTACATCGCCTAATGGTTATTACACCTTGAGTTTTACATCGCAATCCGCATCGGCCTACACCCTGATCGCGGCGCCTACCACCTTGGGCGGGCAGAATAACGACGCCTGCGGTACTTTCACGCTGACTTCAACCGGCACGAAAGGCGTCACGGGCAGCACCTTGTCGGCGACGGATTGCTGGTAAAGAGGGGCAATTGCAACTTTCGGGTAATCATTCTTCTGTCCTACCCCCTCATCCTCGGGGATGAGGGGGTAGGAGGGTGACTACTACGCCCCTGACACTCCTGAAATTTTCCGACCGCCAGGTTTCGGACGCCAGGCGTCTTTTTGAACCGCTGATCGCATCGTGTTTGCTGCACGTCTGGATTGTTCTCTTGCCCTATCTAGGCATGCGAACAATGGGTTTCCACTCGCCAGTGCAGGGGATGCATAGCACCAGACCATCAATTACAGCAACACTGGTCATGGCAAAAGCGGAAACCATTCAGACCACGATTCAAACTGCAAACGATGGAGTAATTCCCGATTCGCCAAATCCGGCAAATTGGGTTGAGGAGGTACGCCAAGAATTCCATCCGCTGCAGGATTACGCATTGGGAATTGATCTGTTTCCCATTCCCCCCCCAACCTTTTATACATTCGATCAACTTACCAAGCTGCCGCTCCCTGCTAGCGAAGTCGACCTTAATACGCGTGAGGTGAGCCCCCTGGTTGCCTCCGGAAAAATAATACTGAAACTGTGGATTGACGAATCCGGGGGTGTAATCAAGATCGATGTTGAAACAACTGAGTTACCGGAAGATATTTTGATTACTGCGTTAGAAACATTCAAGCGCACGCATTTTGTGCCTGGGGAACGCTATGGGCTGCGCGTACCCAGCATAATCAGAATCGAGGTAAGCTACGACGATGGCCTGTCGCCTGGATATTAGGCTACTTGTCCGTAAGATGTAACATCTGTGCCTTGCGCTTATTGGTATGGGTTTTGTTGTACCTTTTCGCTTGCACACCTCCTTAGCATGTAGTAATGTAACTACATTATCGCAAAGTGCGGGGTATCGCCATGGCAATCACCACTCTATCAAGCCGTGAGTTCAACCATGATATCGGCAAGGCTAAGAAAGCGGCGAAATCAGGTCCAGTGTTTATCACAGACCGCGGCAAACCGGCTCTTGTACTATTGACCACGGAGGAATACCAGAGAATCACGGGAACGCACAAGAGGATTGCCGACCTGCTTGCAATGCCCGGTGTCGAAGACGTGGAATTGGACATCCCGCGGTTGCATGATCTTGCCAAGCCAGCAGACTTTCAGTGATGTACCTGCTTGATACCAATGTCGTTTCAGAACTGCGGAAGGTGCGTACCGGCAAGGCGGACAGCAATGTAGCCGCATGGTCGGACGCCATTGGCACTTCCGAGTTGTATCTTTCAGCCATCACGGTTCAGGAACTGGAAATAGGCGTCTTGCTAGCGGAGCGTCGCGATCCGTCTCAGGGCGCTATCTTGCGTATTTGGCTGGATAGCCATGTACTTCCCGCGTTTGCCGGTCGCATTCTGCCGGTCGATGCTACTACGATTGCCCGACATAGCGTCCGGCTGCATGTGCCAGACCCTCGCCCGCTACGGGATACGTTCATCGCAGCGACTGCCATGGTCTACGGCATGATCCTTGTAACGCGTAACGTGGCCGACTTTGAGTCTACCGGTGTTCCTGCACTCAACCCATGGATTGATCGCTCCGCATAAAGTTGGCGTACTGGCGGGTCACGGGCCTTGTCTTTGCAATCGCTCTGCCTTTCTTTACAAACTGCCGAGGGCGGGGCATTATCAGCGCTATGCATGTTAAACCTGATGCCCGATACGACCCATGGCGGCCACCCAGCAAACGCCGTTGAGCGGCCTTGCCCGCGCCATGATCCAGCACGGACGCCTCAAGGAAACAGAGGCGGAAGCGCTGGCCGCGCAGGCAACATCCGCCAGCGGCGGCTTTGTCGGCCAGGTGATCAACAGTGGCCGCATGAAGGCGCGCGAAATCGCCGTCTTCGCTGCCGAAACTTTCGGCTATCCGCTACTCGACCTCAACAGTTTCGACACTGACCAAATCCCGCGCGACGCCATCGACCGCAAGTTGATGCAGGCCCATCAAGTGGTTGCGCTGATGCGACGCGGCAACCGCCTTGCGGCGGCCTTGGCTGATCCGACCAACCTGCGCGCATTAGACGAAATACGTTTCCAAACGGGCCTAGCCGTCGATCCCATTGTTGTCGAGGGGGACAAGCTGTTTTTGCTGGTGACCAAGCTGGTCGAAACGCCGGAGACTACGCTCAAGGAGTTCACCGAGGAAGACCTTAACCTTGAATTCACGGATGATGATAGCTTGGCGGCTACTGCGGCTGAAGAAGCTGCCGTCGCCGAGGTGGACGACGCGCCGGTAGTCAAGTTCATTCAGAAAATCCTGCTCGATGCCATTGCCGAAGGTTCTTCCGACATTCATTTCGAACCCTTCGAGAAGTTCTATCGCATCCGCTACCGCACCGACGGCATACTACGCGAGATAACCCAGCCGCCGCTGGTAATCAAGGAAAAGATCGCCTCGCGCATCAAGGTGATCTCGCGGCTCGATATTTCCGAAAAGCGCGTCCCTCAGGATGGCCGCATGAAACTGGTGCTGTCGAAGAACAAGGCAATCGATTTCCGCGTATCCACGTTGCCGACCCTGCATGGCGAAAAGATCGTAATGCGGATTCTCGATCCTTCTTCGGCCATGCTTGGCATCGAAGCCCTCGGCTACGAGCCAGAGCAAAAGGCGGCGCTGCTCGCCGCAGTCAATCGCCCGTATGGCATGGTGCTGGTAACGGGACCCACCGGCAGCGGCAAGACGGTGTCACTGTACACTTGCCTGAACCTGCTCAACAAACCGGCGGTGAATATTTCGACGGCGGAGGATCCCGCGGAAATCAACCTGCCCGGCATCAACCAGGTGAATGTCAACGAAAAGGCCGGACTGACTTTTGCCGCCGGACTCAAGTCCTTCCTGCGCCAGGACCCTGACGTGATCATGGTCGGCGAGGTACGCGACCTGGAAACCGCCGAGATCGCCATCAAGGCGGCGCAGACCGGCCACCTGGTGCTGACCACGCTGCATACCAACGATGCGCCGACGACGTTGTCGCGCCTGCAGAACATGGGCATCGCGGCATTCAATATCGCCAGCAGCGTTATACTGATTACCGCGCAGCGCCTGACGCGCCGCCTGTGCAATTGCAAGCAGCCGCTGTCCGTCCCGATGGAGGCTCTGCTGGAGGCCGGGTTCAAGAAGGAAGACTTCGATGGCAGTTGGCAATTGTACGGCCCGGGCAGTTGCGAGCGCTGCAAGGGCAGCGGCTATAAAGGTCGCGTTGGCATCTATCAGGTGATGCCTATTTCGGAGGAAATTGGCCGTATCATTATGTCCGGCGGCAACGCTATCGACATCGCCGACCAGGCCCAGCGCGAAGGCATCAAGGACCTGCGCCAGTCCGGGCTGCTCAAGGTGAAACAGGGGGTTACTTCGCTGGAAGAAGTGCTAGCCAATACGAATGATTAACTTATTGACGATTCGAGCCTAAACGGAAGGCATAAAACATGGCCACTGCTGCAAAATCAGAAAAAGTTAAGGAGTTCAACTTTCATTGGGAAGGCAAGGACAAAACCGGCAAGATCGCTCGCGGCGACATGCGCGCCGGCAGCGAGACATTGGTACGGACTACGTTGCGGCGCCAAGGCATCAACGTTACCAAGATCAAGAAACAGAGCATGAGCGGTGGTGGCAAGGTCACGGAAAAGGACATAACGCTATTCACGCGCCAGCTTGCTACCATGATGAAGGCGGGCGTGCCGCTACTACAGTCGTTCGATATCGTTGGCAAGGGCCACAGCAATCCGGCAGTGGCCAAGCTCCTGATGGACATCAAGACCGATGTCGAGACCGGCTCCAGCCTTACCCAGGCCTTCCGCAAGTACCCGTTGTATTTCGACCAGTTGTTCTGCAACCTGGTGGGTGCGGGCGAACAAGCCGGTATCCTTGATTCGCTGCTTGATCGCCTGGCGACTTACAAGGAAAAAATCCAAGCCATCAAGGGTAAGATCAAGTCGGCCCTGTTCTACCCGATTTCCATCATCGTGGTCGCCTTCATCATCACGGCAGTCATCATGATTTTCGTTGTTCCGGCGTTCGAGGGTATTTTCAAGAGCTTCGGCGCCGACCTGCCTGCGCCGACGTTGATCGTTATCGCCATATCGAAGGCATTTGTCGCCTACTGGCATATCATGTTCGGCAGCATCGGCGGTGGCGTTTATGCCTTCTTTTATTTCTGGAAACGTTCCGTGGCAATGCAGGCGACCATGGACCGGATAATGCTGAGACTCCCGGTATTCGGCGATCTGATCCGCAAAGCCACGATTGCGCGCTGGACTCGCACGCTTTCCACCATGTTCGCCGCCGGCGTGCCGTTGGTGGAAGCGCTCGATTCGGTTGCCGGCGCGGCAGGCAACCATGTCTACAAAGTGGCGACCAAGCAGATACAGAGCGAAGTCACCACCGGCCAGAATCTGACGGTCTCAATGCAGAACACAAATCTTTTCCCCAGCATGGTGATCCAGATGGTCTCGATCGGCGAGGAATCCGGCCAACTCGACGCCATGCTCGGCAAAGTTGCCGATTTCTTCGAGGCCGAAGTGGATGATGCCGTGGAAGCCCTGTCCAGCCTGATGGAACCGATTATCATGGTTATCTTGGGTACCCTGATTGGTGGCATCGTCGTGGCGATGTACCTACCGATATTCAAGCTTGGCGCCGTGGCAGGCTAAGTGTCTAAACAACAGCAGCCGGGATGCCGCATAGCATTCCGGCCACATGACTTTATCGCAAGGATTTCATGACAGCCTTCGTTGCCCTCCTCGCCCAACCGCTTTTCCTGTCCCTGGCCTGCCTGCTGCTCGGCCTGATGGTGGGCAGCTTCCTGAATGTCGTCATTCATCGCTTGCCCATAATGATGGAGCGCGAATGGCTGGCGCAATGCGCCGAAAGCCCCCCCTGTGGAGAAGACGGAGAAGCACAACCCCAGGACAAGTTGAACCTGGTGGTTCCTCGTTCGCGCTGCCCGCATTGCGGACATATGATCACGGCGTTGGAAAACATTCCCATTCTCAGTTACCTTGCTCTTCGTGGCCACTGCCGCGCTTGCCGTGCGCCGATCAGCCTGCGCTATCCGCTGGTGGAAGCGCTTACCGGACTGCTTTCGGCCTATGCCGGTTGGCATTTCGGCTTCACGCTAGCGGCGGCAGGCGCGCTGTTTTTCCTCTGGTGCATGATCGCATTGACTTTCATCGACTTCGATACTCAGTTGTTGCCAGATGACATTACCCTATTGCTGCTTTGGGCAGGACTGCTGATCAATCTGTTTGGCGCTTATACCTCGCTTTCCGCTGCGGTCATCGGCGCCGCCGCCGGTTATCTCTCGCTGTGGTGCGTATATTGGGCGTTCAAGCTCATCACCGGCAAGGAAGGCATGGGTTATGGCGACTTCAAGCTGCTCGCCGCCATCGGCGCATGGCTGGGCTGGCAATTGCTGCCATTGGTAATCCTGCTCTCCTCGCTGGTCGGAGCAGTAGTCGGTATCGCCCTGATTGTTCTGGCGCGACACGGCAAGGATGTGCCGATCCCGTTTGGCCCCTATCTGGCTGCTGCTGGCGTTATTGCCTTGTTTTGGGGCCAATCGCTGACAGAAACCTATTTGATGCTCATGTGAGTACTTGAAAAATCAGCCAACCGCCCCAAATAGCCCACATCGGGTCCAAGTAATCGCTGATGCCGGAAATGATCGGGTTATAATCTACCTTTTTGGAGATTGCTATGCCAATCTACGCTTATCGTTGCACAAGCTGCGGCTACGAGAAGGATGCCCTGCAAAAATTGAGCGACGCTCCGCTTGTCACCTGCCCTGAGTGCGGTGAAGCATCGTTTCGCAAACAACTTACTGCGCCGGGTTTCCAGTTGAAGGGCAGCGGATGGTATGCCACCGATTTCAAGAACAAATCCGGCTCCGCCAAGTCAGAAAGCAAATCCGATTCCTTACCTCCATGCCAGGGCGGCACCGGTAGCTGCGCCTGTCATTAATGCCGTTCGTGCAGATTTCGCAATTCTGCGGCTAGCATAAATTTGAAAAAATATTTCATCACCGGCCTCCTGATCTGGGTGCCGCTCGCGATCACCGTCTGGGTGTTGTCGCTTATCGTCCGTTCCATGGATCAGTCGCTACTGCTCTTGCCTACATCGATCCGTCCGGAAAATTTGCTCGGCATGTACATTCCCGGCATAGGCGCGATTCTGACCCTGCTGGTGGTGCTTCTCACCGGACTGATCGCCACCAACATCATCGGGCAACGCTTGGTTCAGTACTGGGAAGCGCTACTGGGGCGGATTCCGGTAGTAAAATCCATTTACCATAGCGTAAAACAGGTCAGCGACACGCTGTTTTCCGGCAGCGGCGATGCGTTCCGCAAGGTGCTGCTGGTGCCTTACCCCCACCAGGGCGCCTGGTCAGTAGCGTTCCAGACCAGTGCCCCGGCGCAGGACGTTGCCGACAAATTGGAGGACGAATATATCGGTGTATTCATCCCCACCACGCCTAGCCCGGTCAACGGCTTCTTTTTCTTTGTCAAAAAGAGCGACACCTTCGAACTGGATATGAGCGTAGATGACGCGCTCAAGTATATTGTCTCCATGGGCGTCATGGTTCCCGGCCCAAATCGTATACCAAGCCAATCCCAAGCCCCTCTCCATAGTTTCTCGTAACATTCGCGAACGTATCTTTACGCCGCGCTTCTCAGCCCCGGAATTTCTAATATGCGTACTCACTATTGCGGCCATCTGAATGCCGAACATCTTGGTCAGACTGTCACCCTCTGCGGCTGGGCGCATCGGCGCCGCGACCACGGCGGCGTCATTTTTATCGATCTGCGCGACCGCGAAGGACTTGCCCAAATCGTCTGCGATCCGGATCGTTCGGAGATGTTCAAACGCGCTGAAAGCGTGCGCAACGAATTCGTCCTGAAAATTACCGGCTTGGTGCGGCGGCGTCCGGAAGGCACCGTCAATCCGAACCTGCCTACTGGCGAAATAGAAGTGCTCTGTCATGAGCTTGAGGTTCTCAATCCATCGGTAACGCCGCCGTTCCAGCTCGACGAGGACAATCTCAACGAGAACGTGCGCCTGACCCACCGCGTCATCGACCTGCGTCGCCCGCAGATGCAAAAGAACCTGATGCTGCGCTACAAGACGGCGATGGCCTGCCGCCGTTTTCTCGATGAACACGGTTTCATCGACATCGAGACGCCAATGCTGACCAAGAGCACACCCGAAGGCGCGCGTGATTACCTGGTGCCGTCGCGTGTCCATCCCGGCCAGTTCTTCGCCCTACCGCAGTCGCCGCAACTGTTCAAGCAGCTCCTGATGGTGGCCGGGTTCGACCGTTACTACCAGATCGTCAAATGTTTTCGCGACGAAGACTTGCGCGCCGACCGTCAGCCCGAGTTTACTCAGATCGACGTCGAGACTTCCTTCCTCGACGAAAACCAGATCATGGGGTTGATGGAATCCATGATCCGCACCGTGTTCCGCCAGACAATGGCGGTGGAATTGCCCGACCCATTCCCACGCATGAGCTACGCCGAAGCAATGCGCCGCTATGGCTCAGACAAACCCGACCTGCGCGTGACGCTGGAAATAACCGAATTGACGGAAGTCATGAAAGATGTCGACTTCAAGGTATTCTCCGGCCCCGCCAACCAGGCCAAGGGCCGCGTCGCCGCGCTGCGCGTGCCAAAAGGCGGAGAAATTTCACGTAGCGAAATCGATGCCTATACCGAGTTCGCCAAGATTTACGGCGCCAAGGGTCTGGCCTGGATCAAGGTCAATGAGCAGGCCAAGGGCCGCGACGGCTTGCAATCGCCGATCGTCAAGAATCTGCACGACGCCGCGATTGCTGCCATCCTTGAACGTACTAGCGCACAAGACGGCGACCTGATTTTATTCGGCGCCGACAAGGCCAAGGTGGTTAACGATACGCTCGGCGCCTTGCGCACCAAGATCGGCCACGAAAGAAAACTCGTTACTGGCGAAGCCTGGCGTCCATTGTGGGTGGTTGATTTCCCCATGTTCGAATACGACGAGGACAACAAGCGCTGGGTCGCCTGCCACCACCCGTTTACCTCGCCCAAGGATGGGCATGAAGAGCTGCTCGAATCCGACCCCGGCGCATGCCACGCCAAGGCCTATGACATGGCCTTGAATGGCTGGGAAATCGGCGGCGGCTCGGTGCGTATTCACTCTGCCGCCGTGCAATCGAAAGTGTTCCGCGCTCTCAATATCGGCGACGAGGAAGCGCAGCAGAAGTTCGGCTTCCTGCTCGATGCCCTCAAATACGGCGCGCCGCCGCACGGCGGGCTGGCGTTCGGCCTGGATCGCATCGTCACCATGATGACCGGCGCCGAGTCGATCCGCGACGTCATTGCCTTCCCCAAGACGCAGCGCGCCCAATGCCTGCTGACTGATGCGCCAAGCGGCGTGGACGAGAAGCAGCTGCGCGAGTTGCACATCCGGCTGAGGCAGAAGACCGGGGCACCCGGAGAGGTGATGGAAACGCAGGTTGACATCGGCAAGAGTTGACCATGCTGCGGGGACTGCTTTCAGCGCTTGTCTGCCTCCTGATTGCACTGGCGGGAACAACGTTTGCGCGCGATGCAGTTTCCGTCATTGAAAGCGTCGCGCTGGAAGAACTGCCGCCGCAAGCGCGTCAAACGCTGAAACTGATCAAACTCGGCGGCCCCTTCCCGCACCGCCGCGACGGTGTCGCTTTCGGCAACTACGAGAAGCGCCTGCCGCTAAAACCCAGGGGCTATTACCACGAATACACCGTGCCCACGCCCGGCGCGCGCAACCGCGGGGCGCGACGCATTGTCACAGGTAGCGCTGACGAGTACTACTACAGCGGCGATCATTACCAGACTTTCCGCAGGATACGCGAATGAGCACGACTAACCCGATTCAGGTTCAGGCATTGCTGCGCGATGTAGCTCGTGCCGGGGTCTATCATCTGCCTCAAACCGAACGCGAGGAATTGATTGCCGCCGCCGAAAGCTGCGGCTACTTTGTCTTTTTCGTTAATCTCGCCAAGGTGCAGGACAAATCCGGACTGCTCGACGTTATCGCCCGCGACATGGCCTTCCCGGAATGGTTCGGCAGCAATCTCGACGCACTGGCGGATTGCCTAGGCGATCTCGGCTGGCGCCCGGCCGAGGGTTATCTGGTGTTGCTGGAGCACTGCGATGCGATCAATGTCGGCGCCCGGGACGAATTCATCGCGGTGCTAAACGCGTTCGAGGCAGCCGCCAACGAATGGCGGGAGCAGTCCATTCCGTTGTGGTGCCTGGTCGACATGCGCGCCGACGGCATCGCCTGGCTGCCTGAGTTTTAGCCCTCTTGAAATTGCCAGCATGCGCCCCTAGTTAACCGGTAAGCGGCAAGCACTGCCGTTATGACCAACTTAAAGCATGGGAGAACATTATGAGCAATCTGACCCGTTATGACCCGTTGGATGATTTTTTCCGTGGATTCTTCGTGCGGCCCGTCGATTTTGGCGGACAGACCGATACGCCTTCGATCAAGATCGAAGTCAAGGAACAGGAAAAAAATTTCCTGGTGCATGCCGAGTTGCCCGGCATTAACAAGGAAGACATTCAGGTGAATATTGATGGCGGAGTAGTTTCGATTACTGCCGAACGCAAGCAGGAAAAAGAAGTCAAGCAAGGCGAGCGGGTGCTGCGTAGCGAGCGCTATTACGGCAAGGTATCGCGCAGCTTCCAACTCGCCCAAGACATCGATGAAGGCAAGGCCGCTGCGAGCTTCAAGGACGGCGTGCTGGAACTGACACTGCCGAAAAAGGCTGCGGCAAGTTCCAAGCGTCTGGAAATCAAGTAACTGGCAGCCTGCCTGCATCTCACAAACGGCGGCCCGTGAGCCGCCGTTTTTTTCGCGCTGCGGTTAGAATGCCGTTTTGCGCATGCTTTTTATCACCAACGCCATGACCGAAACCATTTCTCCCAACATCAAGACCGGCATCATTGCCGAAGCCCTACCTTACATCCGACGTTTCCACGGGAAAACAATAGTCATCAAGTATGGCGGCAATGCCATGACGGACGATCGGCTGAAACAATGCTTTGCCCACGACGTGGTGATGCTCAAGCTGGTTGGCATGAATCCGGTGGTGGTGCATGGCGGCGGACCGCAAATCGACGATTTGTTGAAACGCGTCGGCAAGAAGGGCGAGTTCGTCCAGGGCATGCGCGTCACCGACAGCGAAACCATGGAACTGGTTGAGATGGTGCTTGGCGGCCAGGTAAATAAAGAAATCGTCAATCTCATCAACCAGCAGGGCGGCAAGGCGGTCGGCCTTACCGGCAAGGACGGCAGTTTCATCCGCGCAAAAAAGCTGTTGATGCCGAACAAGGACAAGCCGGATGACTTGATCGACATCGGCCAGGTCGGCGAGATCGTGTCTATCGATCCATCGCTGATCGCCTTGCTCGATAGCGGCGCTTTTATACCGGTCATCGCCCCGATTGGCGTCGGCGCAAATGGAGAGACCTTCAACATCAATGCCGACCTGGTAGCTGGCAAGATCGCCGAAATTCTCAAGGCGGAAAAACTGATTCTGCTCACCAATACTCCTGGCGTGCTCGACGAGCAGGGCAATCTGCTGACCGGCATTACGCCGCAACAAATCGACAGCATGGTTGCGGATGGCACCCTGTCGGGCGGCATGCTGCCGAAGATCAGTTCGGCGCTCGAAGCGGCAAGAAACGGCGTTAAAAGCGTGCACATCATCGATGGCCGGGTAGAACACGCGGTACTGCTGGAAGTCCTCACTGACAAGGGAGTCGGGACGCTGATCAAATCAAAATAATGCCGAAATGAAACCGGTCTGGCTGTTTGATCTCGACAACACGCTGCACGACGCCACGCCGCATATTTTCCCGCACATCAATCGCAGCATGACGGCCTATCTTGCCGATAGCCTTGGCATTCCCGAGGAGGCTTCGAACCGTACCAGGCTCGATTACTGGCAGCGCTATGGCGCCACTTTAAGCGGCATGATGCGCCATCATGGCACCGACCCGCGGCACTTTCTCTGGCATACCCACCAGTTCCCCAATCTTGCGCGAGACCTGGTGTTCGAGCGCGGACTCAAGGCGATGTTGCGCCGTTTGCCGGGCCGGAAGCTGGTGTTCACCAATTCGCCGCTGCACTATGCCGAGGCTGTGCTGGCGCTGATGGGACTGCGTCAATCGTTCGATGCCGTATATACGCTGGAGCGCCTGCGTTTTCGCCCCAAGCCCGATATTCAGAGCTTTCTGCATCTCCTCAAGTCGGAACGACTGACAGCAACACGTTGCGTCATGATCGATGACAGCGCTGACAATCTCAAGACAGCAAAAACGCTTGGGATGAAGACGGTGTTGATAAGCCGTAGCATGAAGCTGCCACAATGGGTCGACCTGAGGCTACAATCCGTGCTTGGACTGCCGCGCCTTCTTGGCCGGCTTTAGGGGGAGAGTTTATGACCAAAACTACTAGAACGGCTGTCGCTGGCGAACGCAAACTGCAAATTCTGCAAGTTATAGCCGAAATGCTGCAGGATCCGGCTGGCGAGAAAATAACCACTGCTGCCTTGGCGAAAAAGCTCGACGTGTCAGAGGCAGCGCTCTACCGTCACTTTGCCAGCAAGGCGCAGATGTTCGAGGGGCTAATCGAATTTATCGAAAGCAGCCTGTTCTCGGTCATCAACAAGATCGCGGCAGAAGAGGAATCAGGACTCAACCAGGCGCAGATGATCGTCGCCTTGCTGCTCGGCTTTGCCCAGAAAAACCGTGGCCTGACGCGGGTGCTAATCGGCGATGCGCTAGTCAACGAGAACGAGCGACTACAGGCACGCATCAACCAATTGCTAGACCGCGTCGAGGCTTCGCTCAAGCAATCCCTGCGGGTTGCGGCGACTCAGGGAGCGCTGCCAAGCGATCATGACTTCGCTGCCCACGCCAACCTGCTGTGCTGTTTTGCGCTTGGGCGCTGGCACCAGTTCGCGAAAAGCGGTTTCAAAGTCGATCCACTCGCTTGTTGGCCTTCACAATGGCAGATACTCGCTGCATAATGCAGGGTGAGCAATGCGCCTGTAATGGTTGATCACTTCAGGATAAACTTGACAAAATAATCGGAAGAATGGGGATACGCAAATGAACAAGACAACAGGCAAGGCAACCGCAAAAGCCGTTAAAACCAAGACTACCTCAGCAGCCAAGGCTGCAAAGGTTGTCAAGACAGCAAAGGCCGCCAAGGCGGTCAAGGCCCGCACCCAAGTTGCGCCACGTACCGCCAAAGCTGCCGCCACTAACGGCAAGAAACCTGCGACAGGGCAGGTACTGTCTGAACTGAAATCCCTTGCCAAGGAACTCAGCAAGGCCGCCGAAGGCCTCAACAAGACCGCCACCTCTAATAATCCAAAGCAGATTGCGGCCATCCTCGGCAGTGTCGAGCGCATGATAAGCGACGCCGCAAACAAGTCATTGCTGGAAGTCGAAAAGGCCAAGGTGGTCGTCAATGAAACCCTCGTCTGCCTTGGCAATGACTGGAACCGCAAGCAGATAGAAACCGGGTTGCACGTTATCAGCGACCATCTGACCAATATTATCGTTGCGCAGGAATTCGGCGATCTCGGCGGACAGGCAATCCGCAAGGCTATCAAGGCGCTGGTCGGGGCACTGGTGGTAGATACTGGCCCGGACCTGTCGCAAGCCGAAGCCGACGCCATGATCAAGCAGTTGATGCCTTAGCGCCTGCATAAGTGGCTGTAAAAGAAATCTTGAAGTACAGGTATTTCTTAACGGCCACTAAATTTTTCAGCGCTTCAACATCTCCGCCGCCTCAAGCGCGAAGTAAGTCAGGATGCCATCGGCACCAGCGCGCTTGAAGGCGAGCAGGGATTCCATCATGCAGGCCTTGCCGTCCAGCCAACCGTTTTGGGCGGCAGCTTTCAGCATCGCGTATTCTCCGCTGACCTGATAGGCAAAGGTCGGCGCGCCGAATTCATCCTTTACGCGGCGCAGGATGTCGAGGTAAGGCATGCCCGGCTTGACCATCACCATGTCCGCGCCTTCTTCGAGATCGAGCGCCACCTCGCGTAGCGCCTCGTCGGAATTGGCCGGATCTATCTGATAGGAAAATTTGTCGCCTTTACCGAGATTACCCGCCGAACCAACCGCCTTGCGGAACGGGTCATAGAACGAAGACGCATATTTTGCCGAATAGGCGAGGATGCGGGTATGAATCAGCCGGTGCGCATCCAGTTCGGCGCGGATGCGCCCGATGCGGCCATCCATCATGTCGGACGGCGCCACCACATCGGCGCCTGCGAGGGCGTGAGTTAGCGCCTGCTTCGCCAAAGCTTCCAGTGTTTCATCGTTGAGCACATAGCCGCGCGGGTCGTCCGGCGCGATCAGACCGTCCTGACCGTGGCTGGTATAGGGATCGAGCGCCACATCGGTAATGATGCCCAGTTCGGGAAAAGACTGCTTCAGCGCCGCAACCACACGCGGCACCAAACCTTCCGGATTCCATGCCTCCTCTGCGCCAGTTGTCTTGTTGCTGGCATCGATCACCGGAAACAATGCCAGCGCGGGAATCCCAAGGGTTAATGCGCGTTCAGCCACCGGCAACAGGCGATCCAGCGTCATGCGTTCGATACCTGGCATCGAAGCGACAGGCTCAATCCGATCCTTTCCGTCAAGAACGAATACAGGGTAGATCAGGTCGTTTGAGGTCAGGACATTTTCCCGCATCAAACGACGCGAGAATTCGTCCCGGCGCATCCGGCGCATCCGGACTAGAGGAAATACACCTTTATTAATCATGGCATTAGCAAAACAAATTGGATTACTGGAGTAAATTAGTGGAACTTTTTTCCGGGTTTTATATCTGAGTCTGTAGATGGCGATGAGCCGTCACCCGCCTCTCCTCCCTTGGTGGGTGCTTTGATTGCACAATCAAGGCTTTATGCCCCCGGTTCTCTCCCCTTTTGACCGGGGGCTTTTTCATTCCGGCAATTCGTCATCGTTATCTGCATCGGCAAACCAGGTGCCGATCACTGCCTCGGCCTCATCGATGCCGATTTTTTTCAGGCTGGAAAAGAGTTGCGCCGTGATCTGCCCGCCATACACGGCAACGCCTTCCCTCACCTCGCGTAGCGTCTGGGTTGCGACTTGGCGCGAAAGTTTGTCGGACTTGGTCAGCAGGATATGGATAGGATTGCCGGTCGGCGCGAACCAGTTGATCATTTGCACATCCAGTTCGGTCAGCGGTCGGCGGGAGTCCATGATCAGCACCAGCCCGATCAGGTTTTCACGTTTGCTCAGATAGTGCTCGAGCAATCCGCGCCATTGTTTGCGCACTGCCTCCGGCACTGCGGCATAGCCGTAACCGGGCAGGTCGACCATACAGGCGCCGTTGGTCAGGCGGAAAAAATTGATGAGTTGTGTGCGCCCCGGCGTCTTGCTGACAAAAGCGAGGCGGGTATGTTCGGCCAGGGTGTTGATGGCGCTGGACTTTCCGGCATTCGAGCGACCGGCAAAGGCGATTTCCGGCGCGCCTGGCGGTGGCAAACCGCTCGGCTTGGCGACGGAAATTTCAAAAACTGCGTGTCTGAATAAAGGCATGGGGCAATGTGTGGAGACTGAGGGAGCTTTGGGAACGAATAGCGAGTCTTGCCGAAGGCGTGATTGTATTCACATTCCACTCCAAAAGCGCGCAACCGTCACCGGCATACCAGCCCAGACGCCGAATAAATCCTGATTCGACAAATGAGCGCCAAAAGCGCGTGAATTGACTGGAGCCAGCAGCCGCAAGGCAAGATCGCGGATAAATTGAAGTCCTCCGCTCTTGATCAGCACTTGATCTATGCTGGGATTCCCCGATACGTCTGCAACGACGCCCGACAAAGTCAGCAGCGCCTTGCGAAACAGGATGACCTCCTCCGGAAACTGAACTGCCGACGTGCTTGCCAGGCTATCCAGCAATGACGTCAGCCAGTCGAAGCCGGGGAACGTTCCCCGGCGCACCTGCCCTAGCGCATCCGACACGGCATTTTGCAGCGTGGCAAGATCGCTTATGCGTCCCAGAGCTGCAATCGACTGGCATACCATGGCGTCGTTCAGCGTCAATGCGCCCAAGACTGTTTGTATCACCGTCTCGCGCTGCGCCTTGCTGAGTTGCGTCACCAGCGCCCAATCCAGGATTGCCAAGCGGCCATCGTGTGTCTGGAACAGGTTGCCGGCATGCGGATCGCCGTGGAAAAAGGCGCTGGATTCGGCGCTTAGCCAGAATGGCTCGGCAAGCAAGGCATCAATGATGGTTCCGGCGAGTTGCCGGCGTTGCCATGGGGATGCGCCGCTATCGGTCACCTTGCCGCCATCGACTTGCTCCATGGCCGTAACGTATGGCGTACAAAAAGGAAACAGCCGTGGTATAAGAATGGCCGGCGTATCGGCATAGAATTTCGCTGCCTGGGCCAAGTGCGTCTGCTCCTGGTCGAGTCGGATTTCGTTCAGCAACAGCCGCGACACGCTTTCCAGCGTATTGCGGTAATCGAATACCGGCAACCCATAATGCGCGCAACGCTCTTCCAGGAAAAAACCCAGCGCCAAAAAAATCTCAAGTTCTTCCCGCAACTTTTCGACCACCCTGGGACGCAGCACCTTGAACACACCGTGCTGCGACACTGAAGAAACGGAATCCCGCCAAACAAAGGGAACGACGACGGCGACGCTGGCCTCCGCCAAAGGTCGCGAGGCTACTTCGAGACCTGCAAGCTTGCCTAATTCACTGCGGAGGATTGCCTTGATATCGCGCATGTGTGTTGTCGGCGGCAGCGATTCCAGTTCTTGCAGGCGCTTGCGCAGCTCAGGCGCAAGCCGCCGGTCATGCGCCACCACCTGCCCCAGCTTGTGCAGCGTGGGACACTGCCGGAACAAGATTACAAGCCGCCTAGCCGTGCTGGAAGCAAGCGGCAGTTCCAGTTGCTCGGCAATGATGGCTTCAAGCCGTTGCGGCGGCAGCCGCTCCAGAAAAAACAGCAATCCGTCCATCACCAGCGGACGATAAGCTGCATAGCTCTTGGGCACGAGTCGCGCAAGGCTTAGCAGCCTGGCCAGCACGACCCCGTTCAGCAAAGATATGGTCGTCATGTTTTGTATTGTAGAGCACAGAAACAGGCGGAAAGCTCCAAAAAATCCTTGCCATCGGTTAAGCTTGCGTCCCTGTTACATTCTTCAATAAATTAAAACACTCGATATGGCTCAATACGTTTTCACGATGAACCGCGTGGGCAAGATTGTTCCGCCCAAGCGCCAGATTCTTAAGGATATTTCTCTCAGCTTTTTCCCCGGCGCAAAGATCGGCGTGCTCGGCCTGAACGGCTCGGGCAAATCCACCGTGCTCAGGATTATGGCTGGCATCGATAAGGATATCGAAGGTGAAGCCATTCCGATGCCAAACCTTTACATCGGTTTTCTGCCGCAGGAACCGCAACTCGATCCGGAGCAAACGGTGCGCGAAGCCGTACAGCAAGGGCTTGGCAATATCCTCGATGCACAGACGCAACTGGAGGCGGTCTATGCCGCCTACGCCGAGCCGGACGCCGATTTTGACAAACTGGCGGAGGAACAGGCGCGGCTGGAAGCCATCATCAATGCCGCCGATGGACACAACGCCGACCTGCAGCTTGAACTGGCGGCCGACGCGTTGCGCCTGCCACCCTGGGACGCGAAAATCGCCAATCTTTCCGGTGGCGAGAAACGCCGCGTGGCGCTGTGCCGCCTGCTGCTGTCCAAGCCGGACATGCTGCTGCTGGATGAGCCGACCAACCACCTCGATGCCGAATCGGTGGAGTGGCTGGAACAGTTCCTGACGCGTTTCCCCGGCACCGTGGTGGCAGTGACGCATGATCGTTACTTCCTCGACAACGCCGCCGAATGGATACTCGAACTCGATCGAGGCCACGGCATTCCATGGAAGGGCAACTACTCGTCATGGCTGGAGCAGAAGGAACAGCGCCTGGAGACCGAGGCCAAACAGGAAGGCGCTCGCATCAAGGCGATGAAGCAGGAACTGGAATGGGTGCGCAGCAATCCCAAGGCGCGTCAGGCCAAGAGCAAGGCGCGTCTGGCGCGGTTCAACGAACTCAGTTCGGAGGAATACCAGAAGCGCAACGAGACTTCCGAAATCTTCATTCCCGTGGCCGAACGTCTGGGCGATAACGTCATCGAATTCAAGGGCGTGAGCAAGGGCTTCGGTGAGCGTCTGCTGATCGATAACCTGAGTTTCCAAATTCCGCCCGGCGCCGTGGTCGGCATCATCGGCCCCAACGGCGCAGGCAAATCGACGCTGTTCCGCATGATAACCGGCAAGGAGCAACCCGATCAGGGTGAAGTGGTCGTCGGCCCCACCGTCAAGATTGCCCACGTCGATCAGTCGCGCGATGCGCTGCAAGGCGACAAGACGGTGTTCGAGGAGATTTCCGACGGTTCCGATACGCTCACTGTCGGTCGCTATCAGACGCCCTCACGCGCCTATCTTGGCCGTTTCAACTTCAAGGGCGCCGACCAGCAGAAAATCGTCGGCAATCTCTCAGGTGGCGAGCGCGGCCGGCTGCATCTGGCGAAGACCCTGATCGCTGGCGGCAATGTGCTGCTATTGGATGAACCATCCAACGACCTCGACGTGGAAACCTTGCGTGCTTTGGAAGACGCGCTGCTCGAATTCGCCGGCTGCGTGCTGGTCATTTCCCACGACCGCTGGTTCCTCGACCGCATCGCCAGCCACATTCTCGCCTGCGAGGGCGAGTCGCAGTGGGTGTTCTTCAATGGCAACTACCAGGAATACGAGGCGGACAAGAAGAAACGGCTGGGTGAGGAAGGCGCGAAGCCGAAGCGGATACGCTACAAGCCGCTTAAATGACTGCGCTGTAGTAGGGCGGAAAAGCGAAGCATCTTCCGCCCTACGCTCTTTGCCTCAATTTACTCGTCAGTGAGATGGCGCATAAAAGGCGAAACCGTTCTTGCCACTTGTCTTGACCTTGTACATGGCGGAATCGGCATTGCTGACGAGCGTTTCGGCATCCTTTCCGTGCGAACCGAAGATGCTGATGCCTATGCTTGCTCCAAGCGTGACTGTGTTTTCATTAAGCCTCATCGGTTGTTGAATGCAGGCGATAACCTTCTCGGCGATCCCGGCAGCTTGTTGCGGTTGTTCTATCAGGGAAAGCAGGATGACAAACTCGTCCCCGCCAATCCTTGCCACAGTATCCGATGATCGTACGCACGAAGCCATGCGTTTGCTCGCTTCCAGCAGCACTTCGTCGCCAGCGGCATGCCCAAGCGTGTCATTGATGGTCTTGAAGCCATCCAGATCAATATAGAGCACGGCAAAAATAGAAAAATAGCGCTCTCCGTAAAGAATCGCCTGTTGCAAACGCTCAAACAAAAGTTTCCGATTGGGTAAATTAGTGAGCGAATCATGGGTCGCCAGATATTCCAGACGGCCCTCCGTGAGCTTGCGCGAAGTAATGTCGTGGATGGCGACCAGCACCGATTTCTCGCCATCATAAGTCATGGTTTGCTCTGACATGATGGCCCATACCGTCGAACCGTTAGCATTCTTGAACGAGATTTCGTAATTGTGCAATACGCCATAACGGTTGAGCGTTTCCTGGACAATCAGTTCATCTACATCGTGAGGCGCCAGCACGGAAGCTTTTTTGCCAATCGATGCATAAATATCAAGGCCGAACATATCGGCTGCGAGGTGATTGATGAACAGAATGGTGTTATCGGAAGCGCGTTTTAGCAACAACGGCACAGGAGAAGCCATAATCATGGTTTGCAGGCGATTGCGGCTTTCGGTCAGCTTCGCTTCCATCTGCTTTTGCTCGGTAATATCGGATGCCGTAGTCAATATTCCGCGCTTGCCGCCAAAATCGATCGGAGCATGATTCAGGCGGAAATAGAGGATTTCTCCACCTTTGCGACAAAACCTCAAGACCTGTTCCAGCACCGCCTCATTGCCATCAAGCGCTGCTTTCATGAATGGCTCAAGTTGCGCCCGGTCTTCTTCATGAGCGAGTTGTTTCAGTGGCATGCCGGAAAGCTCGGCCAATGGATAGCCGGTTATCCTGGATAACATGCGATTAGCGAAACGAATATGGCCGTCGACGGTAACGCAAACGCCATCGCTCAATTGTTCGATGAATGTACGGTTGCGCTCTTCAGACTCAAGCAGCGCCAATTCGAATTGTTTGCGCGTGGTAATGTCGCGGATCGTGATCACCACGCCCGGTTTATTTTCGAGCAGCAGCGCCGCTACAGATATATCAACCTCGATGCGGCTTCCGTTCTTATGGGTCAACGCAGTTTCATAGCATGTAGCAAACTGAACCCCGGCGATTCTGGCGTTGTGTCTGACTTCGATCCGCTTGCGCTCATCCGGGTGGAATATTTCGAGATAAGTGGAAAAGTTGAGCAGTTCCAACTCATCAAAACCGAGAAGCGCGCACAAAGGCTGATTGACAAAGGTAAGCCGCCGGTTCTGGATGACGGCTATGCCTTCGCCCATCTGGGAAAGGCTTCTCAGCAGGGCATTGTGGATGGTGCGCTCCTCGGTCTGCTCGGCCACAAAATTCTGCACCACAAATACTGTGGCTGTTTCTCCTTTTCCCGCAATATTCCATCGATAGGCGTTGATGATCAGGGGAACGACGCCTATTCTCGGAAAGCGATGAGCTATTTCAAAATTGAGGCAATGCGAACCGGATCGCAATGTCTCATCGGTAAGATGGTGAATCTGCGGAATGTCCCAGCTTGCGCTATCAAGCTCATAGAGATTCTGGCCGATAGTTTCGATCGATGACAGCTTGAATGCATCAAGAAAGGATTGATTGGCATAAACAATGCGCAAACCCTTGTCCATGAACAGAACGCCGTTTTTCAGCAGGTCCAGGCCGCGTTTGCGAACCCAACTTTCAACCAGGGGATCGGAAACCCATGCGGGTTTTTCGTGATTCATGAATTGCGCCTTGGCTTGTAGATTATTGAAAGGGGATTTTCAGGCTTCTGGAACCGGATCGTAAAAGGCGAAGCCATTCTTGCCGCGCGACTTGACCGTATACATGGCCGAGTCGGCATTATTGACAAGGGAATCCGCATCCCTGCCATGAAGGCCGAAAACACCGATGCCAATGCTGACCCCTAACGTTACGTTTTTGCCCGATATATCGAGCGGTTGGCGAATGCAATCAATCACTTTTTCTGCGACGCCGGCAGCCTGCTGCGGATCTTCGATTCGCACCAGGAAAATGATGAATTCATCACCACCAATCCTGGCCACAGTGTCGGAGGAACGCACGCACTGCTGTAGACGGTGACTAACCTCCAGCAGTACGACATCCCCAGCGGCATGCCCAAGCGTGTCATTGACGCTCTTAAAACCATCCAGATCCAGATATAGAATGGCGCACAGGTTGCCATAACGCTGCCCGTAGCGAACTGCCTGCTGCAATCGCTCAAACAGCAATTTCCGGTTTGGCAGGTCGGTAAGCGAATCGTGAGTGGCCAGATACTCCATGCGGTTTTCCGCCTGCTTACGCGAGGTGATGTCATAGAACGCCACCAGAATCGATTTCTCTCCGTCATAGACCATCGATTGCTCGGACATGATGGCCCAGACGGTGGCGCCAGTAGCGCTCTTGAGGGTGACTTCGTAGTTATGCAACACGCCGTAACGATTCAGGGTTTGATTGCTGATCTGCCCATCCCCTTCGGGAAATCCGAATTCCGGCGCTGGCTGGCCTACTGCGCCATGGAGGTCGAGGCCGAACAAGTCTGCCGCGTGCTGATTGATGAACAGGATGGTGTTATCCGAAACGCGCTTGAGCAGCAATGGCACGGGGGATGCTGAAATAAGGGTGTGCAGGCGATTTCGGCTTTCTATCAGCTCCGCCTCCATCTTTTTTCGGTCTGTTATGTCCGAGATGGTGGTCAAAACGCCGCGAGATTTTTCCCACTCGACCAGCGCATGGCTAAGGCGAATGTAGATCATTTCACCATTGCGGTGGCGAAACCGAAAATCCAGGTCTGCCGATACGGGTTTACCCGTAATCGCTTCTTCCAGCGACGCATTGAGTTGTGTCCAATCCTCTTCGAGCACAAGCTGCGTCAGATGCATGCCGGTAAGTTCCACCAACGGATATCCGGTTATTTTGGCCAAGGATGGGTTGGCGAACACGATCCGGTTATCGACGGTTACGCAAACACCGTCGCTCAGTTTTTCGATAAAGGTGCGATGGCGTTCTTCCGACTCAAGCAACGCCAGTTCAAATTGCTTGCGGGTGGTGATGTCGCGGATTGTAATGACCACGCCGGGATTATTTTCGAGTTGTAGCGTCGCCACCGAGATATCGACTTCGACGCGATTCCCGTTCTTGTGCAGCAGCGCGGTTTCATAACATGTCGCGAAGGTTTCCCCTGCCAGTCGCGCACTGTGACGTTCCGCAATACGGTCGCGCTCGTCCGGGTGAAACAATTCGAGGAAGGTAGGCATGCCCAGTATCACCTCGGCGCTCAGCCCAACAATGTCGCACAGGGTATGATTGACAAAGCTGATGCGCCGATTCTGGATTATGAGCATGCCTTCGCCCATGTCCGAGAGGCTTCTGATCAGCGCATCGTGGAGTCCTTTCGTTTCTGCCCTATCAGCTACAAGACTTTGAATAACGAGCACGGTGGCGGTATTCCCACGCTCCGAGGTTTCCCAGCGGTAAGCATTGATTACCATCGGCACGATGCCTATGCTTGGAAATCGATGGGCAACTTCGAAATTCAAACAATGGGTATTTTCTTGCAAGGTCTCTTCGAGAAGTTTCCTGATCTGGGGAATATCCCAATTGGCATCATCCAGTTCCAGAAAATAATGTCCAACGGTCTCTGATGATTTAAGCTTGAAGGTATCCAGGAAAGACTGGTTTACGTATGAAACACGCAAATCCTCGTCCAGAAAAACGACGCAGTTCTCCAGCAAATCCAGTCCTCGACTGCGAACCCAGCTTTCCAGCAGACGATCGGGAACCGGATACGTTTTTTCTTCCTTATTCATGGGTGCCACCAATTGTTGCCAACAACAGTAAGAATCTCATGTCGCCGTCTAAAACCATGAGCAATATTTCACTATTAACGAGAAATCTGATCAGTCTCATCCGGCAGATTTATCCAAACTTTGTAGTATTGAATCCGGACACCCGATTGTCAAGGGCGACGCTATATACCGGAGAACCTGTCCTACCCTTATACATCGAGACGAGCCTGCCTGGTCAGGCGTATGATTCCTGCTTCCAGCGACACTAGCATTCATATCCGATGACCCGACAAACTGATTGCGATCACCCCACCATGCCCTGCAGCGACATCGGCATTCCCCGTCAGAACGAATTTGACCCCGCAGCTTTCGAGCAGGCGGTAACTGATTTGTTGCGCGCTTGTGGCATCGCGCCAGACATGGCGCATATGGGAAGGACGCCGCAACGGGTACGCGAGCTATGGCAAAAACGCCTGCTCGGCGGCTATGACATAGATCCGGCGGAGGCGCTGGGAGATGGGTTTGAGGATCACCGTTCCGACATGGTAATCGTGCGCGGCATCGCCGTGCATGGCGTATGTCCGCACCATCTGGTGCCTTTCCGCGGACTGGCGCATGTGGCCTATCTGCCCGGCGGACGCTTGCATGGCTTCGGGCGCATCGCCCGCATGGTGGACACCATCGGCCATCGTTTTACCTATCAGGAATGGATGACGCGCGACATCGCAGAAGCCTTGCTACTCCATGGCAAGGCGCGTGGCGTCGCCTGCGTTATCGAGGCGGAACAGCTTTGTTTGTTGCTGGGGGAAGATCGACGCGGCGACGAGCGCGTGGTGACCCAGGCATTTACAGGCGAATTCGAGCGCTCGGATCAGATGCGCAACGAGTTTTTCCAGATGATTGGGTTAGAACGTGAAACGTGACACAGGAAAGCTCTAGCAACCAACAGTCTCCTTCCGCATCCGCGCCTTCTGTCTTGCCCGCGAAGCACGTTTGTCGCGGCGTTGATGCGCTCCGCCCTTCTTCAGCAGCGGATTTAGCGCCAGCCGGTTACGCGGCTTGAGACGTGCTTGTTTCATCGCTCGAAACGGATAAAGGCGTCACCAGTCTTGCGCGGCGGCAGTTTCCAGGCATGGCCGTAGATAATCTCGAAGGCGGCAGACAACCGGTTATCAACGGAATGCGCAGAATAGGCGCGAAAGACGCGTCGCCAGTCGCGCCAGCCAAGCTGTCCGAGCAGTGCATCGCGTACGCCGAGATGCCGCTGGTCGCGCAGCAAACCGCGCGGCGCGGTGTAGGTCAGGGTGAGAGTTTCCCTGTCCATGACCGGATCGGAAAAACCGCAGGCGACCAGCATGTCGCCAATGTTGCGCATGCCGTAAAAGCTTCGTAGCGGCGCTTTCACGCCAGCCTCGGCAAACGCTGAACGCAATTCCTTGAGCGTATCCGGGCCGAGTATGCTGAACATAAGCAGTCCACCGACATTCAACGTGCGATACAACTCACGCAAAGCCGGCAATGGCTCGTCAAGCCAATGCAGCATCAGGTTGGACCAGATCAGGTCGAGTGAATTTGCCGCCAGCGGCAAGGCCCGCACATCAGCGTTGAGGAGATGCGGAGCGGCGGTATGACTCTGCTGCAGAACCTCTGCCAGCATCGGCAACGCGAAATCGATGGCCAGTGGCTGAGCGGACGGATAACGCCGCTGCAATTCCCGGATGCCGTCGCCGGTGGCGCAGCCGATGTCGGCCACCCGTTGCGGCGCAATTTTGACGTAATCCAGACGTTCCGCCATGCGCTCGCCAGTTTCACGCGCCAATACTGCTACCTCAGAGTAACTGCTGGCCGCGTCGGCGAACTGCTGTTTCATCGCATGTCAGACAGGCCGTAATCCGAGGCGGGCGAACAGTGCGTCGTCCCGATCTGCATCGGCATTGCCGGTGGTAAGCAGCTTTTCGCCGTAGAAAATCGAATTGGCGCCAGCCAGGAAACATAGCGCCTGCAACTCGTCGGACATTTCCTGACGGCCCGCCGACAGCCGGACATAACTCGCCGGCATGGTAATGCGCGCGCAGGCGATGGTGCGGACGAACTCGAACGGATCGAGCGGTTTCGCATCCGCCAGCGGCGTGCCTAGAATCGGCACCAGATTGTTGATCGGCACCGAATCCGGCGGCGGGTTCAGATTGGCCAGCGTCGCCAGCATGGCGGCGCGATCACGGCGAGATTCGCCCATGCCGACGATGCCGCCGCTGCAAAGATGGATGCCGGCATAACGGACTTTCTTGATCGTATCGATGCGGGCCGACTGGCTGTGGGTGGTGACCACCTTGTCGTAATACTCCGGGCTGGTGTCGATGTTGTGATTGTAATAATCGAGACCAGCCTGCTTGAGCTGCTCAGCTTGGTCGTCTTCAAGCAGGCCGAGCGTGACGCAGGTTTCCATCTCGAGCGCCTTGACCGCCTTCACCATTTCGATGATCTGCGCCAAGCCCTTCTGCTTAGGATTGCGCCAGGCCGCGCCCATGCAGAAACGGGTCGCGCCCTGCGCCTTGGCGGCCTTCGCTGCATTGATTACGTCATCCAGCGTCAGCATTTGCTCGCGTTGCAGTCCGCTATCGTGGCGAGCGGACTGCGAACAATAGCCGCAATCCTCGGAACAGCCGCCAGTCTTGATCGACAGCAGCGCCGAACGCTGGATGGCGTTGGCGTCGAAGTTGCGACGGTGTTCCTGTTGCGCACGGTATAGCAAATCGTTGAATGGCAGATCGAACAAAGCCAGGATTTCATCCGCGTTCCAGGTACGAGTGGCAGTTTGCGGAGAAACAGGCGTGTTGGCGATGGATGCGGACATGAAAAACCTTTACTTCGATAAAATGTGAGGCCGAATCATGTTTGAAGGAGTCGCACTTGTCAATTTTGCCGGAGTGGCATCCAGCGGCTTGGCTTAGCCTGGCAAGCGACAAGCTTTGCGCCGTGATGCTGCCGCAGGACTGTTTCCTCTGCGGCGCGCCAGCCGGCAAGGAGTTGCTGTGCAACCCATGCAAATACGCCTTGCCGCAACTGCCGGAATTGCGTTGTCCCATCTGCGCGTTGCCGACAACAGGAGGGGAAACCTGCGGCGCATGCCTCAGGCAGCCGCCGTATTTCGATGCGACATACGCACGCTTTCGTTACGCCTTCCCGATGGACCGCCTGGTGCAAGCGCTGAAATACCAGCATCGCCTAGCCGTCTCCGGCTTTTTTGCTGCCGCCCTGCTGGAAGCGCCACGGCCCGAGGGTGATTTGCTGATGGCGCTATCCCTGTCTGATCGGCGATTGCGCGAGCGCGGCTTCAATCAGGCGCTCGAAATTGCGCGACCGCTGGCGCGGAAACTCGATATCCCGCTGCTTACCCACGGCTGCTCACGCGTGCTCGACACCGCGCCGCAAACCAGCTTGCCCTGGAAAGAACGGCAAAAGAACGTGCGCAATGCCTTTGAATGCAGCATAGACCTGAGCGGTAAATCCGTAATCGTGATCGACGACGTGATGACCACCGGCGCCACGCTCAATGAATTCGCGCGCACACTGAAAAAACATGGCGCGGCGAAGGTCGCAAATTGGGTGGTAGCGCGCGCGCTGAAGCACTGACTTAATTTTGGGGATTTGGCAATCAAGGACTCACAGAAAAATGATAAGCCGTCCGCAACTGCTGCCAGGCTACCTGAGTTTCTTGTCGACAAATTCGGCCAGTTGCGCCGGAAGGTTGCCGCTTGATAGCGCCCGTTGAAAAGCCTCGCGCGCATCGGTTGCGCGGCCGTCGGCTTCGAGCGAAAGACCCAGTCCCATCCACCAGACCCCGGTCTGGGGAGACTGTCGCAAGGCTAGTTGGTATTCTCCCACCGCATCCTTGTGGCGACCGAGCCGGTGCAATACGCCAGCATAATAAGCATGTTGGTCAGCGTTACTGGTGGAGCTTAATGACTTTTGCATCACCTCGGCGGCGCTCTTCAGATCGCCGCGCTCAACCTGGATGCGTGCAAGCAAATAAGCCAGGCCAGGTTGCTGTGGATTCTGCGCCAGGCCATCCTCCAGCAGTGTTTTCGCATCATCCACACGTTGCTGCTCGACCAACAGGCTCGCCATGGCTTGTCGTGCAGCCGCATGTCCCGGATCTTCGCGCAGGGCTGCCTGCAATGCCGCATAGGCTTCGTCAGTCAGCTTCTTGTTAAGCAGGGCAAGCGCCTTGCGATATTCGGTTTCAGCGCGTTCGCGCGGGGTCGTATGGCGTATCTGTTTTTCTATTGTTGGCGGCGAAACATCCAGCAGTTGCTTTGGCGCAACCGCACTGCGCTCGCTGTCTTTCGGAAGCGTGGCCAGGCTGGCCGCAGGAGGGGGTAGTGCTGAATTAGCGGCCTGCTGCCTTGCAGGCGGCGTTGGGATGTTTGTCCTGCCAGGGACAAGCCTGGATAAAGCCTGGGCTGGCGCTACCGATACAACAGGCGCTTGGATGACCGGGGCAACGGCAACCACCGTCTGTGGCGGTAGGGGCACAGGAACCGGCGCAGATACGGCAGGCTGGGCTGCTGTCGAGATCGGGGTTAATTGGCGACCATAAAAATACCAGAGGGACAAACCCAAAACTGCTACGCAGACAAAACCGAGCAACAAAACTTCGCGAGACCGGATTTGCCACCCTCGATTAGGAATAGGCCGAATATCATCCGGCAGGTATTGACGTTCGGCTGGTGAGGCATGGCGCCTTTCAAGATCCTGTAGCATGCGGTTGACCAGGCTCATTGCTGTAACTCCGAGGTATCGTTCATGTCAAAACGAAAACGACAGTTTGCCCATCAGCCGGCGAAAAAACTGACTGAGCCTAATTTGCGCAAAACATGCGACGGAGCTACCATTATCACTGGCAGCCGCATACACATGGCGTGGCTCAACCTGATATCCCCCTTCCCCGAACACCACCAGCAGAGACTTGTGCGCAATAATGTTGATCAGCCTGGGCACCCCTCCGCTTGCTGCATGCAGATGCGTAACTGCTCTGCGGCTAAACAGTTGCTGGCCCCGATAGCCCGCGATACGCAGGCGATGTGACACATAATGCTCCATCTCATCCTTTTTGAAACTTACCATCCGATACTGAAAGGCTATGCGCTGGCGCAGTTGGCGTACAGATTCATGGGAAAGACTAATATCAAGTTCCGGCTGCCCGAACAGAACAACCTGCATCAGCTTGCGCTTTTCTGTTTCAAGATTCGATAACAGGCGCAACGCCTCCAGACTCTCCAATGGCAGTGCCTGAGCCTCGTCAAGACACATCACCACGGTCTTGCCCTGGGCGGCAAAGTTTAGCAACGCCTGGTTCAATCCCTTCAGCAGATGATACTGATCGGCATCCTTCTTCAACTTCACGCCAATTTCCTCGGCCAAGGCCAGCAATAGCGTACGTGGCTCAAGATAGGGATTGGGAATGTAGGCGGTGACATATTGTTCCTGCACCGTAAGCGCTGCAAGAAAACGCCGGCATAGCAGCGTCTTGCCGGTGCCAACCTCGCCGGTAATCTTGATGAAGCCCTCTCCGCTATTGACCGCAAACAGCAGCGTATTCAACGCCTCCTGGTGCACTTGCGAATTAAAGACAAATGAAGTGTCGGGTGTTATGCCGAAAGGCAATTCACGCAAACCGAAGTGTTCCAGATACATAAGCAAGACCCTATTGTGTTGTTTTCGCCCTTGCGGCCGAATCTAGCGATGGCGTAGCTGGAGACAACCCCATCAGACGATCGCGTGTCTGCGTCAGGTCATCCTCCCATTGCTTGTCGCTACGGATTATCGTCGGCTTCAGCAGCACCACGAACTCACGCTTCTGCATAGACTTCTTGCCCTGCTTAAAAAAAATACTGGCTACTGGAACATCGCCCAGTCCCGGTATCTTGGCTGAATCATCGGTCTGTGCCTGTTCCATCAGGCCGCCGATAGCAACGATGTTGCCATCGCGTACCCGAACAATGCTATCGGTCTCATTCATGTTGCTCGATGCCAGCGGCAATTGATAGGTGCCTGCCGTGCCAAGGTTGATCACCTTGTTCTTTTCGGAAACCACACTCACCGAAGGCCGAACATGAAGGATGATATTTTGTTCCTCGTCGATTTGGGGCGTAACGTCCAGTGAGATGCCTGAGAAAAACGGTTGTACCGTGATGGTTGGCGAAGTGGTCGAACTGGAACCGGTGGAAGCGGTGGTAGTGGACACATTGGTTACAAAGAAATCGTCAGTGCCTACCTTGAGCACCGCCTTTTGGTTGTTCAGCGTGGCAATACGCGGGCTCGAAAGGACATGCACTGCGCCCTGGGTTTCCAGGAACGACATGAGCATTGCAAAGCTGTTTGTCATAAATGACAGCCCGAGCGCGCCGCTCAGAGGTGAATTAGGTATCCTCCCACTGATATTGCTCAACGGGGTGGAAAGTATATCTCCCAAAGTGCTCGGGGTGGTCAGACCGGAGGTTGCATCGGTTGTCGTTGCAACCGCCCCAGTATTAGTAGTAGGCACGAGGCTGCCTGGAACGTAAAACCGTGAAGGACTGGCCCCGGCCGACATGCGCTGGTCGCGGTAATTGGTAAACGCGGCCCAGTTGACGCCCGACTGAAATCCCTCGTTCAGGATCACCTCGATAATCTTGGCTTCTAGCATCACCTGGCGTTCAACGGCAAGGCGCGAAGCACGCAGATATTGTTCAACATCACGCAATTCGCGCGGCAGGGCGCGCACCACGATAATGCCGGACTGGGGTGAAAGAACCACGCTACGGCCAGGCTCAGTACCGATAATAATCTTGATGGTATCTCGCATTTCAGACCAGAAGTCCGACTTGCTCGATGTCAGGATTTGACTGCCATTAGACACCGCAGTGGGAGAAGACCCCGGAGGACTGGAACTCGTTGTCGGTTGGGCCGACGTCGTCGTGCCCGTGCTGGGCGTTGAACTACTGGTTATGGAGCCGGAGCTGATGCGTGTCTCGCTTTGACCGGTACGAAGTGTCGTCAGGTAATTTACCTGGAACACGCGCGACTGCAGTGTCACTGGCAGAATCAGAATCCGCGTCCCTTGCAGCTTGTATTCATAGCCATACATCTCGCGAATGGTTTCGAGCGCCTCTTGCACTGTCACATCCTTGAGGTTGACGGAAATAGTGCCAGTCACCTCAGGATGCACCAGCATGCTGTATCTCGTTCCCGAAACCAGCGCCATGAACACCTGATTGGCGGAAGCGTTGCTGACCACCAGATCGAAGCGCTGTTCAACTGCGATCTGCCCCGCTTTTTGAGCCCCGCCGATCAGGGGCGGCAACAGCGCCTGGCCGACCGCATCGGGTTGTGCTGGATGCGGCAGACGCTGACGATTGTCCTTGGCTTGATTGAGTTCAGCGTTGATAAGATCGCGCGTGGCTCCTTCCTTGGGGCCAAGCTGGCAAGCGGCAAGCGCCAGCGCCAAAGGAAACAGAAATAAAGGATTCATGCCGTGGCCTTCATGCTATTTTTGCGAATCATGTGGTTGTTTGGGAACTGGCGTTCTGTGGGCGCGCTGCGCCTTTTTTGAAACGACGCGTTTTATGTCTATTTCCGGATACATTTTTAAGATCTCGAACGTACCATCCGGCTGGCGTAATTTCACTTCACTGTCTCCGATAGCCACCAGGACAGACTCGCCAACCTTGCCGCCAAGCTTGACCACTTCGCCATTGATCATTGCCGATTTACGCCCTTTGGCAATCTTCACCGATTGCAGGCCGGAGGCCAGGGCCGCTGCGTTGCCATCCGCGCCATCGTCAGCGCGCAATAACTGTGCAGGCGGACGAGTCGGATCGGTAAGCGTTTGGGCACGCGCCATAGCGCTGACAACAAACAAGCATAGTCCAGCCGCCAGTAGTCTGATCACAGGAACAAGACTTGAATGTGGGCGAGAGGTTAAAGGGTCAACCATGCCTTATCCAGACTCAGGGTATATAAAACAATTGTGAGCATAGGTTTATCGTTTCCGCTGGTTTCGAGTTTCAGCTCACTCCAGTGCATACGCCATGGCATCTTCTCTAGCATCCCGAGATAATCAAGCATATCCAGATAGTTGCCGCGCAATTTGATTTCTATGCCGTGTTTGAAAATACCGATGTCGCTAACAACGACAGCGGCAGGCACTTGAGCTGCACCAGCCACAGCGGGCGTCGATGCATTCTCCTTCTTGCGATCATCCTGCAAATTTGACAATGGCAAGGTACGTAGCGCGACGAGTTGGAGACGCTTGTTGCGTTTAAGCACATCTTCCAGCAAACCGGCCATTTTTTCAGGCGGTACCATTTGGCCCTGCATCCCCTTGAGCTCGGTGTCAATTGCCGCAATGCGCCCTTCTATCTGTCGAATGCGAGCTTTAGCTGCATAATCAGGATCCTGCACATTGGCAGACTTCATGTTCTCAATTTGCGGAACCAGTTTTTCGATCTCGGCACGTTGACCGGCAATGACCAGGAAACGGGTTTTTGCCTTGCCTTGCAACGGCGACAGTAAAAATGTATTGGCAATGAACAGCAGCAGGCCAATGGACCCGATCAAGACTACGACGCGTTCCCGCATCGACAAGGCGTCATATTTATTCTGATATGCCTTCAATCTGGCTTTCATGGCAAGCGGCCTTCCGTGCCACCGGTCTTGGCGGATGACTTGACACCCCCCCCGGTATTCACCGGCTGTGCGGGGATGCCCTGCACCGGTGAAGGTGTCGCGGATGCAGTTGATTGATTGGCATCGGCAAGGTTCTCAGATCGCTTCGAAGCAGAGAGGACAAATTCATGAAAACGGGCAGCCTTGGGTTTTGCCTCAACAATACCGCCAGCTTTGCTCACACTACCGGCATCGCTAACGCTACCGAGACTGGCTGCATTGCCATAGGTTGCAGCAGGCTTGGCAGCAGCTTCCCTGCTCTCCTCGCGTTCGAGTTGCACATCGAGCGCAGCGAAGGTACGCCCTTTCATTGCCGGCTCCTGGTTGAGACGCAACAAATACCCAGGAAGCATGTCAGGATTCAGTGTCCGGCCCTGCAATGTCATTTCTTTGCCGCCCGAGGTAATGCTTAATCCGGTAAGCCAGACGCCAGAGACCGTTTGCTTGGCAAATGCCCGCATAAAAGCATAAAAACCTTCCGGGGAACCCATTATTCCGGAACCAAGGTCCTGCTTTACCTGTTCACGCTCCCTAAGCCGCCCTTCCATGCGTTCAAGCTCCATAGCGACCTGCTTGCTTTGCTTTGCGCGCCCTACAATCTCCGCCAATTGCGCAAACTCATCCTGTTTCGACCTTAACTCGGCTTCGACTGCGGCAACTTCGGGGCCGAGTTTCTTGATCTGCCAGGAATAGTAAGCGGCGGCCAATGCAATACCAATAACCCCCAGTATCAGGCTCAATATCAGCACCTTGGAATTGAGATATTCCTTTTGGACGCGCAATGCCGGGTTGTAGAGATTGATCTGTTGGCTCATGGTTGTGGGCGCAAGGCTGTACCGATCAAGGTCATGTATTGCCCTTGGCGCTTCGGGTCTTGCAATTCCGGCACCTGCGTCAAATCCAGAATCTGTTCAAGATCAATGCGTTCAACGGGCAGATAGAGATTGGGTTCCAGATACGACAGTAGGCCAAGATCGGCCTCCGCCAGGCGCGGGGATAACATCAACTTGGACAGGCTGATGAAATGGAACTGGTGCTCAAAGTTATCGATGGAACGCTGAAGTTCAAGCACAATACGCTCGAATAGAGCCTCGCGCTGTGACGCATCCGCCTCGACCAATTGCGTTATTGTCACGTCCAGGCGGCGAGATAAATACAATTCGCCGCCATAGGTAAATGTTAGTAATCCACCCCGCGCCCCGAAATCAAGCATGGCAACTCCCCGACCAGGTGGCTCGAACAGCACCGCAATATTGCGCTGCGAGATTTCGGGGATATCGATTGCTTCCAGATTCAAATCAGCCGTCTGGAAAATACGGATAACTTTTTGCAGTACCGCGTTCTGCGCGCAAACCACAAACACTTGGCGATTGCGGGTCGACATATTCGGATCGGGCGGCACATCGAGTATGTCAATGGTGGCCTCCGTAACCGGATAGTCGAGCATATTCTTGACGCGCCAGCGGATCGCCTCCTTGAGTTCCTCCGGCGGTACCGCCGGAGGCTCGACCTGTATCATCTGGTATGTACTGAAGCGCAGCATCGTTACGCAACGATAACGTTCCAGCTTTAAATCCCGCCGCAGTCGGCTGAGAAAAGCGAAAGAGCCGCCTTCCTTTTGATAGGAATTACAAAGAGTAACCACTGGCAAGCCTTCGGCTTTGGGAACCACATGAATAAGATCGATCCTCTTATCCATGATCCCAACCGCAAGCCAACCCGCTTCGCTTTTCCTCTTGAAAAAGCTCATTGCGAGCGCGGCCCGCCAACAACCAGGGTGATATTCACCAAACCAGTCCCTCCACTGACTTAGCCCTTTTGGCTAACTAACCCATTTTTACCCTTTTTCCCAAAACCTGTAGCCTTCAGATACCGGGTAAAACACCCTTAGTTCTGGTTTTTGATTGTATGGGGGGAATTTACGGCGCATACGATTCCGCATGGGCTTTAGCCTATAGCGGATCGGAGCCCCCTTGTGGGGTAGATACGCTGTTGGAAATAGCTACGGCAGTTCAGCCAGAATGGTCGCTGAGGCGGAAACCTTATCGCCGAGGGTGACTTTAATGCGTGTGCCTGGTGGCAGGTAAATATCGACGCGCGAACCGAAGCGGATAAAACCAAAGCGTTGACCGCGTGCCAACATTGCGCCAGCCTCAACATAACACAGGATGCGGCGGGCAATCAGCCCCGCCACCTGGACGCAGGTGATGTCGTGGCCAGCGACGGTGCGCAGCCAAAGGGCATTGCGCTCGTTTTCGAGCGAGGCTTTGTCTAGGTCGGCATTCACAAACTTGCCGGGGTGGTACCAACGCTGCTTTACTTCGCCATCAATTGGGCTGCGGTTGGAATGAACGTTGAACACGTTCATGAATACGCTCACCTTGAGCGTATCGCGCTCCAGCCAAGGATCGCGCGCCGGTTCTATAGCGACGATGCGGCCATCGGCAGGAGACAGCACGCTCTTCGCGTCGCCAGGAATCGGACGTGCCGGATCGCGGAAGAATTGCAAGACAAACAGCAGCGCCAGCCAGAATGGCAAGGCCCACAGCCAGCCTGCGGCAGCATTGATTATCAAGGCCAGCGCAAGAGAAATGCCGATAAACGGCCATCCCTCACGGGCGATGATCGGATAGGGATAGTTCATTGGGAAGTAAGGGGTGAGGGGAGAAGGGGGCAGGTTTCCCTTCCCTCCCGTCTCCCCTCACTGCTTTGTCAGTTCTTGCTTTGGTCGACCAACTTGTTCTTCTTGATCCAGGGCATCATGTCGCGCAGCTTGGCGCCGACCTGCTCGATCGGGTGCTCGGCGGTCAGGCGGCGGCGGGCAATCATTTCCGGATAGCCGGTGCGGCCTTCAAGGATAAAGCGCTTGGCATATTCGCCGCTCTGGATGTTCTTGAGCGCTTCCTGCATCGCCTCGCGCGCCTCCCAGCCAATGACCTTCGGGCCGGTGACGTACTCGCCGAACTCGGCGTTGTTGGAGATCGAGTAGTTCATGTTGGCGATGCCGCCTTCGTAGATCAGGTCGACAATCAGCTTCACTTCATGCAGGCACTCGAAATAGGCCATTTCCGGGGCATAACCGGCCTCGGTCAGGGTCTCGTAGCCGGCCTTGATCAGTTCGATCAGGCCGCCGCATAGTACCGCCTGTTCGCCGAACAGGTCAGTCTCGGTTTCTTCGCGGAAGGATGTTTCGATCACGCCTCCCTTAGTGCCGCCATTGGCCGCTGCATAAGAGAGAGCGATGTCGCGCGCCTTGCCGGACTTGTTCTGGAACACCGCAATCAGCGAAGGCACGCCGCCGCCCTGCGTATAGGTAGAACGCACGGTATGGCCCGGGCCTTTTGGCGCGATCATGATGACGTCGATGTCGTCACGCGGCACGATTTGGCCGTAATGGATGTTGAAGCCGTGAGCAAAGGCCAGCGCTGCGCCCTTCTTCAGGTTGGCCTCGATCTCTTCCTTATATATCGGAGCCTGCAACTCGTCGGGCAGCAGAATCATGACGAGATCCGCGCCCTTGACTGCCTTGGCCGTTTCCTCGACCTTGAAGCCTGCAGTTTCAGCCTTCTTCCAGTTGGCGCTGTCCTTGCGATCCGCGACCGTTACTTTGACGCCGGAATCCCTGAGGTTCTGCGCGTGGGCGTGTCCTTGCGAGCCGTAGCCGATGATGGTGACTTTCTTGCCCTTGATCAACGATAGATCGGCATCTTTGTCGTAATAGACTTTCATGGGTTTCCCTTATATAAAACGAACGAAGTTCAGATTTTTAGAATACGGTCGCCACGGCCAAGACCGCAAACGCCGGTACGTACGGTTTCGATTATCAGCGCGCTATCGATGGCGCCAAGAAAAGCATCAAGTTTGGCAGAGCTGCCGGTCAGTTCGACCACGTAGGTCGAGTCGGTAACATCGACAATACGGCCACGGAAAATGTCGGCAATGCGCTTTATTTCCTCACGATCTTTGCCGGTAGCGCGGATTTTTACCAGCATCAGCTCGCGCTCGATGTGAGATATCTCCGAGAATTCCACCACCTTGACCACCTCGATCAACTTGTTCAGCTGTTTGGTAATCTGTTCGATAACGTCGTCGGAACCAATGGTAACTATGGTCATCCTTGACAGTGAGGGATCTTCGGTCGGCGCTACGGTAAGCGAGGCGATGTTGTAGCCGCGCGCGGAAAACAGGCCGGAAACGCGGGAGAGCGCGCCTGCTTCGTTTTCCAGGAGAATTGAAATGATGTGTCGCATGTTCTGCTGCTCTCTTTGAATCGACTTAAAGTTCTTCGGACAAGATCATATCGGACAAACCCTTGCCGGCCGATATCATGGGGAAGACATTGGCCGATCCATCAGTAATGAAATCCATGAAGACTAGCTCGTTCTTGTGCTTGACGAAGGCTTCGCGCAATGCATTTTCGACATCTGATGGTTTCTCGATGTGCATGCCTACATGGCCATAGGCTTCGGCCAGCTTGACGAAATCGGGTTGTGACTTGACGTAGGATTGGGAATAGCGGTTGCCGTGGAACAGTTCCTGCCATTGCCGCACCATGCCGAGATAGCCGTTGTTCAGGCAGAGTATCTTGATCGGCAACCCATACTGCCTGCAGGTTGACAGTTCCTGGATGTTCATCTGGATCGAGCCATCACCGGTAACGCAGGCCACCTGCGTCTTTGGATTTGCGACGCTCGCGCCCATCGCCGCAGGCAAACCGAAACCCATGGTGCCTAGCCCACCCGACGTCATCCAGCGCCTTGGCTTGTCAAATTTGAAGTACTGCGCCGTCCACATCTGGTGCTGGCCGACGTCCGAAGCCACTATCGCATCGCCTCCAGTCACTTCGTACAGTTTCTCGATGACAAACTGTGGCTTGATGATTTCATTGCTGTCCTTGTAGGCAAGACACTGTTTGCCGCGCCATTGCTCGATCTGTTTCCACCATGCGGCTAGCGCCTTGGCATCGCGCTTGACATCGGTTTCATCGAGCAATTTCAACAATTCGTCAAGAACATCGGCAACACTGCCGACAATCGGAATATCGACCTTGACGCGTTTCGAGATCGAGGATGGGTCAATGTCGATGTGAATGATTTTGCGCTGTATCTGTGCGAAATTAGCCGTATTGCCAATGACCCGATCATCGAAACGCGCGCCGATAGCAAGCAACACATCGCAGTTATGCACCGCCATATTCGCTTCGTAAGTCCCGTGCATGCCAAGCATGCCGAGAAACTGGCGATCGGTGCCAGGATAGCCACCCAAGCCCATGAGCGTGTTGGTAATCGGAAAACCGAGCGCCTTGGTCAGCCTCGTCAGCTTTTCCGCAGCATCGGCGAGAATCACTCCACCACCGGTATAAATCATCGGACGCTTGGCTTCGAGCAGCAGTTGCAGCGACTTCTTGATTTGTCCGGTGTGTCCCTTGCTGACCGGGTTGTAAGAGCGCATCGCGATGGTTTTCGGGTACTCGAACTCGCACTTGCTGGAGGTGATATCCTTGGGAATATCCACCAGCACCGGCCCTGGCCGACCCGTCGTGGCCAAATAGAATGCCTTCTTGATCGTAAGCGCCAGATCATTAACATCCTTGACGAGGAAGTTATGTTTGACGCAAGGCCGGGTAATACCGACTGTATCGCATTCCTGGAAAGCGTCTTGGCCGATATAGGCTGTAGGTACCTGGCCGGTCAGAATCACCAGCGGAATAGAATCCATATAGGCGGTCGCAATGCCCGTTACCGTATTGGTGACACCCGGTCCCGACGTCACCATGCAGACGCCAACCTTCCGAGAGGAACGCGAATAGGCGTCTGCCGCGTGCACCGCCGCCTGCTCGTGCCTCACCAGTATGTGCTTGACCTTGTCCTGATTAAATAAAGCGTCGTAGGTGAATAGCACCGACCCGCCAGGATAGCCGAACACATGCTCGACCTTTTCTTCCTGCAGGCACCTAATTACAATTTCCGCACCAGTCAAAAGCATTGTCTTATCCAACGTACAATATTAGCTTACAAAACGTGTAACCTTACTGGCTTGACCGGATTTGGTCAAGGCATTGTGGGCGATTGAAGCTGAATATGGCTTCTTTTGGCAGTTCGCCTAGTTGCATAAGTTTCGCCGTATCAACTGCAATCGAGGATTTCCCCTGGCCACCCGCACTGAACTTTCCGACTTTCTAGCCAGCACAGAACGGCGCGCCTTCAAGCAAGCGCAGTTCGCCGTGCGCAACGAAGACGTCGCTCTGGACATCGTGCAGGATGCGATGTTCAAGCTTGCCGAGAAATACGGTGACAAACCTGCCGAGGAATTGCCGATGCTGTTCCAGCGCATCTTGCAGAACACCATCCGCGACTATTACCGCCGGCAAAAAGTGCGGTCCCTTTGGACCACGTTGTTTTCTTCTTTTTCGACGGATGACAACGAAGACAATGATCTACTGGATACTTTGCAGCCAATTGATGCGTGTAGCGCGAATTCGACACCGCATGGACACCTCGAACAGGCGCAACTACTTGCAATTATTGAAAAAGAGGTAGAGCTGTTACCGCCGCGTCAACGCGAAGCCTTCCTCATGCGTTACTGGGAGGAGATGGACATTGCCGAAACGGCTGAGGCGATGGGTTGTACCGAGGGCAGCGTAAAAACTCATTGTTCGCGGGCAACACATACTTTGGCCGCAGCATTGAAAGCGAAAGGCATCGAGCTATGAACGACGAACAACAATTTGCCTACAAGGTAAGACAGGCGCTGAATCGCAGCGTCGACGATATTGATCGCTCCATCCGCGACAAACTGTATGGCGCGCGGCAGAAAGCGCTCTCTCATCAGAGGATTGCGGTTGCTGGCCTTAGCTTGGCCGGCGTGGGGCATATCGCTAGCGATGCCATGATGCACCATGCGCGCACCGTGGCCGCATTGCTTGCCCTTGTAATCGGCGCCTCTGGCGCCTACCTCTGGACCAGTTACCAGCAGGCCACCGAAAATGAGGAAATTGACAGCGCCCTGCTGTCCGATGATTTACCGATCAACGCCTACCTTGATCGCGGTTTCCGCGCATGGCTCGACCGTTCCTCGTCGTCGCAACAATAGCGGGGGTAACGCTAGGCTTGGGGTTGTCGCAACCTGCTGAAGCGGTCATCACCACGATTACGGCCCCTATTGCCGCCTTAAAGCAGCCCAAATGGGAAGGACTTGACCCGCAGCAACGCGAAATTCTGATGCCGCTGGCAAGCGAATGGGATGGACTCGACCCCTTGCGCCGCAAAAAATGGCTTGGCATCGCCAAACGTTATCCTGCGCTCTCGCCGAAAGAACAGCAACGTATCCAAAGCCAGATGAAGGCATGGGTCAGTCTTACCCCTGATGAACGCAAGAAGGCCCGCGAACAATACAAGAACCTGCAAAAAATCCCGCCAGAGCAGCGCGCAGCCATTAAGCAGAAATGGCAGGAATACAAGGAGTTGCCTGAGGAAGAAAAGCAGCGCCTGCAACAATCGGCGACGCGCAAACCTGTGCCGAAAAGCGCTGCGGGGAAACCCGCCCATGTTTCATCTCCGCCGCCCATCATTATTGAGAATAAGCCGCCGGTGACTACCCCTCCTGTAGTTCCCCCAATTCCCACCGACATGCCTGCGCCTCAGCCAGCCCCCCCCCCGGCTGACACGTCTGGCACGGCACCCCGGTAAGCGTTATCTTCGTTCCACCCACCAGATCATCCCCGCTGCCGCCAGCAGGAACAATGCGCTAGGCGTGATTGCCGAGTAGAAAGGGGTCCAGCTGTTGATGATGCCTAGGCTGGAAAAAAGCCCGTTCAACATATGGAATGTAATGCCGAGCATGATGCCGGCGAATACCTTGACGCTAACCGCTCCCATCCGGTCCTGCATATAGGCGAACGGCAGCGCCAGCGCCATCATCACCAACGCAGCCAATGGATAAATCAATTTTTTCCACAATGCGATTACATAGCGCTGGGTTTTCTGATGGTTCTCAGCCAAGTGCCTGATGTAGAGGGCAAGATTGATCAAAGACATGCGCTCTGGCACCACCAACAGCACCGATAAAATATCCGGATTAAGCGCCGATCGCCACTGCATTTCCGGCAGGCGAGACAAGCGCGCCTTGTCGCCTTCGAAGACAGTTTGTACCACTCCTGTCAGCCGCCATTGATCGGGAGGCAGGTATTCGCCCTTCTCCGCCTCGCTGATTGACAGCAGGTTTTGTTCCTTGTCGAACTCGTAAATGCGTATCCCCCGCAAGTGGGTATCGGGCAAGACCTCGCGAACATTCAGAAAGCTGTTTTCATCCTTAACCCAAAGGCCAGAACGAAATTCCTGCGCCACCAACGAACTCATCGCGGTCAGCCGCAATTGCTGTGCCACCCGCTCAGCCGGTGGTGCCACAAACTCGCCGAAGATGAAAGTCAGCACGACGAAAACCACTCCAATTTTGGCCAGCGACTTGAGCAGACTCAGCGTGGAAAGTCCAGAGGCGCGCAGTACAGTAATTTCCGAATGACGCGCCAGCAAGGTCAGCGCATAGAGCGTGCCAATCAGCACGGCGACAGGGAATAACTCATATACCCGCCCAGGCAAGGTCAGCAGCACATAACCAACGGCATGCGGCAGTTGATACCCCCCCTTGCCGAGGAACTCGAATTCGTGGATCAGGTCGAAGAAAGCGAACAGCATCAGGAATGCCATCAATACCAGTGCCGTGGCCGCATAGATCTCACGCGCCAGATAGCGCTCGAACACCTTGGTTATTGGATTCAACGCCATAGCCGTCCCCACGGAACGACCATCAGACGCCGCGAAAACAGCAACAGCAGCATGACGAACATAAGCACATGCACCAGCCAGATGCCGATATAGAAATTGAGGCGGCCTTGCGCCACCCATGCCTGGCTGAGACTGATCAGGTTGCTGTAAATCATGTAAGTAAGCAGCGCGAAAACAAGATTGTTGGTGCGGCCTGCGCGTGGATTGACAAAAGAAAGCGGGATCGCCAACAGCACCAAATTAAGGGCGGCGAGAGGTATCCCGAAACGCCACAATATCTCTCCCAAGTTAGGTAGGGTCGGATTCCGCATCAATTCCCAAATCGGCATGTTTTTTGGCGTTACTTCAATCCCCTGAGCCTCGCGCGTTTCGACGCGAACGGCATATCGCTCGAACTGCATCACTCGATAATCTGCCTGGCCGGGGGTTCCCTCGTAACGGCGCCCGTTCTCCATAACCATGAAACGGTCGCCATTGGGCATGGTTTCCTGATGACCCTGAGCGGCTGCCATTACACCCAACCTTCCATGTTGCAGTGAATTGATGAAAACATTTTTCACTCGCCCTTCATCGCCTAACACGGCCTCAACGAAGAAAACGCGGTCCGACGCTGCCGATTCCTTGAACGCACCAGGCGCGACGCGGGAAACGTCATCGCGCTTGTCCATTTTCTGGCGGAATTCCGCGCTCTTGGAAAGCGCCCAAGGAGAAAGAAACAGGGAGAGAACGGTTATTGCCAACACCATCGGCGCGGCAAAAATCAGTACCGGTCGCGTCCATGCCGTCAGCGACAGCCCTGACGAAAACCATATGATCATTTCGGAATCGCGGTAAGAGCGCGACAACGACAACAACACCGAAATAAACAAGGTCAGCGACAATAGCACCGGCAGGTAGTTGATCGCGCCAAACCCAAGCAGCGCCACCACAGCCTCGGAAGCCAGCTTGCCGCCAGCCGCATCGCCGAGCAGTCGAATTAGATGGGTCGTCATGAGAATAGCGAACAGTGCGACGAAAACGGCAGTGGCAGTGTTGGCAAACTCGCGCAAAGCAGCGCGTTGGAAAATCATATTGGTTTTGACTTTTAACGAAAAGTCTGTGAATAATTGAAAAGTTCGGGTTTTCCAAAAAACCTGATAATAATGTGTGGTTTTCCTCTCAGAGTCCCAAGGAGAAGCGTTTGGAATTTAGCATAAAAAGCGGTAGTCCGGAAAAGCAACGCACGGCCTGCATCGTAGTCGGCGTGTTCGAGCCGCGCAAGCTTTCCGTAGCCGGTGAAATACTCAACAAAGCCTCGGAAAATACGATTTCCGACCTGATTCGCCGCGGCGACATGGAGGGAAAGGCCGGTTCGACTCTGCTGTTGCACAATGTTCCGGGCACACTGTGCGACCGGGTGCTGCTGGTCGGGCTAGGCAAAGAAAAAGAATTCCGCGAAAAGGAATATCGTGAAGCCATTGCCACCGCCGTGCGCACCCTCAACGAAACAGGGGCTTTCGACGGCACTATCTACCTGACCGAACTGCCGGTAAAAAAACACGACTTAGCATGGCGCATCCGCCATGCCGTTATGAGCGTGCAAGAAACCCTTTACCGCTTTGACAACTTCAAATCGAAGAAGGACGAAGTGCGCCGTCCGTTGCGCAAGCTGACGCTGGTGGTGGAAAGCCGCGCCGATCTGGGCAATGCAACCATGGCGCTCGATCAAGGGCAGGCTATCGCTAATGGCATGGATCTGGCCAAGGATCTCGGCAACCTACCCGCCAATGTCTGTCACCCTACTTATCTAGCTGAACAGGCGCTAGCCTTGGGCAAGGAACACCGGATCGAGGTGGAAGTATTTGAACGCGACGACATGGAAAAACTCGGCATGTGTTCGCTGCTCTCCGTCGCGCGCGGCTCGGAACAACCGCCTAAGTTCATTGTCCTGAAGCACAACGGGGGCAAGAATGGCGAAAAGCCGGTGGTGCTGGTCGGCAAGGGCATCACTTTCGATAGTGGCGGCATCTCGCTCAAGCCTGGTCTGGACATGGATGAAATGAAATACGACATGTCAGGCGCCGCCAGCGTGCTAGGCACGCTCAAGGCATGCGCGCAGATGGCTTTGCCCTTGAATATCGTAGGACTGATCCCAACCACCGAAAACATGCCCAGCGGCAAGGCTACGCGTCCTGGCGATATCGTCACCTCGATGTCAGGCCAAACCATCGAAATCCTCAATACCGATGCTGAAGGCCGCCTGATCCTGTGCGACGCGCTCACTTATGCCGAACGCCTCAGCCCCGCCTGCGTCATCGATATCGCCACGCTTACCGGCGCCTGCGTGATTGCGCTCGGCCATGTCGCCACCGGACTGTTCGCTAACGACGCCGGACTTTCCCGCGATCTGATCAACGCCGGGCAAGAGGCTTACGATCGTGCCTGGCAAATGCCGTTGTGGGACGACTATCAGGAACAATTGAAGAGTCCCTTTGCAGACATGGCGAATATCGGCGGGCGCCCGGCCGGCAGCATCACCGCCGCCTGCTTTCTGTCGCGCTTTGCGAAAAAATTCGATTGGGCGCACCTCGACATCGCCGGTACTGCCTATAAATCCGGCAAGGACAAAGGCTCGACCGGACGGCCCGTGCCGCTACTGACCCATTTTCTGCTGGCCCGCGCCAGCATTGCCGGCGGCAGCAACGACTGACAACCGATGACGAAGGTTTTTTTCATCCACGGCGCAAACAACCGGCTGCAAGCCGCCGCCGCTTGGCTGTTCAAGGCATGCGGACAGAAGCAACCGGTGCTGGTGTACGCGCCGGATGCCGCGCTGGCCGACCAATTCGACCGGATGCTTTGGTCGCAGCCGGCCATCGGGTTTCTGCCGCATTGCCGCGCCGATTCGCCGCTCGCCGCCGAGACCCCGATACTGATCGCCGACAAGCTGGAAACGACAGACATGCCCAGTTCGTCTGATCAGCGCCTGCTCAACCTCAGCAACGAGGTTCCGCCAAGCTTCAGCCGCTTCGAACAATTGGTGGAGATCGTCAGTTCCGACGATGCTGTTCGTTTACCCGCCCGTGACCGCTTCAAGTTCTACCGCGATCGCGGTTACGAAATCCAAAGCCACGACCTGAACAAAGAACCGCTGTGAGCGACGACATCCTCGACAAGGCCGATGCGCTGATGCGCCGGCGGGACTTTGTGACTGGCCCTCCATTAGTCGCAGACAAGCCTCCAATCGACGCCGACTCCGAGGATGTGCCGGTACTTACCGAGGTCGTTGAAGCAGCTGAAACACCCCTGGCATCAACAGCCATTCCATCCCCCTCCACTGCCGAAGATACCCAGACTAACGTAGCGGCAATTCAAGATATTCTGGCGCAGAAAATCGAAACCTGGATCGACGAGCAATTGCCGCAAGTCGTCATTCGCGTCATGGATGGGGTCACCGACCAACTCATATCACAGCTCGCCCAACGCGCGCGCGATGAGCTGCTACCGCATCTCGAAGCTGTTTTGCGCCCGCCTGTGAAAAAGAACGACGACAGTTCTGAACATCCCGAATAATCGGCCTCACCCGCTGCTCCGGTATAATTCGCGTTTTCCTCGCGCCATGCGCGATTTCTCACTTTTTTCGACATTGACCGATGGAACTCGCCAAGAGCTTTGACCCCGCCGCCATCGAACGGCGCTGGTACGAACACTGGGAAGGCCAAGGCTATTTCAAGGCCGGCCTCGACCGCAACAAGCCAGTAGAGCAGTCTTACTGCATCCTGCTGCCGCCGCCGAATGTCACCGGCACACTGCACATGGGCCACGGCTTCAACCAGACGCTGATGGACGCGCTCACCCGCTACCACCGCATGCGCGGCTGGAACACGCTGTGGCAACCGGGCACCGACCATGCCGGAATCGCCACCCAGATTGTGGTCGAACGCCAACTGGACGCACAGGGAATCTCCCGCCACGATCCTGATTTCGGCCGTGATAAATTCGTCAAGAAGGTGTGGGAGTGGAAGGAATACTCCGGCTCGACCATCACCCGCCAGATGCGTCGCCTCGGCACTTCGCCCGACTGGTCGCGCGAACGCTTCACCATGGATGCCGGGCTATCCAAGATCGTCACTGAAACCTTCGTCAGGCTCTACAACGAAGGACTCATCTATCGCGGCAAACGGCTGGTGAACTGGGATCCGCAACTCTTGACCGCAGTGTCCGACCTCGAAGTGGTGAATGCCGAAGAAGACGGCTTCATGTGGCAGATACGCTATCCGCTGGTAGAGAAGGACGCAATCAAGGGTCTGACCCATCTCACCGTCGCCACGACACGCCCGGAAACCATGCTCGGCGACGTGGCGGTGATGATTCATCCCGAAGATGAACGTTACGCCCACCTGAAGGGAAAGTTCGTGACGCTACCGCTGTGCGATCGCCCGATTCCGGTGATCGCCGATGAATACGTCGTCCGCGAGTTCGGCACTGGTTGCGTCAAGGTCACGCCAGCGCATGACTTTAACGACTACGCCGTCGGCCAGCGGCACGGCCTGCCGATGATCAATGTGCTTACGTTGGACGGTCGAATCCTTGACGAATCCATACCAGCAGGCGGCGAAAGATCATTTGATTTTGTTGCACCCCGTCCACAAGGAGGAAAAATTGGTACTGTTGGTAAGCAACCATTACCAATCGACATAGGAATTCCAAAATCCTACTGGGGGCTTGACCGTTTTGTCGCCCGCAAGGCCATCGTCGCCGACCTCGAAGCGCAAGACCTGCTGGAAAGCGTCAAACCGCACAAGCTGGTAGTGCCGCGCGGCGACCGCACCCATGCCGTGATCGAACCGATGCTCACCGACCAGTGGTTCGTCGCCATGAGCAAACCGGGCGCGGATGGCAAGAGCATCACCGAGAAAGCGCTGGAATGCGTCGCCTCCGGCGAAATCAAGTTCGTGCCGGAAAACTGGGTGAATACCTACAACCAGTGGCTCAACAACATCCAAGACTGGTGCATCTCGCGCCAACTTTGGTGGGGCCACCAGATTCCGGCCTGGTACGACGAGCAAGGCAAAGTTTATGTCGCCCACGACGAGGCCGAAGCCAACGCACTGGCAGCCAAGACTGGCTACAGCGGCAAGCTCACGCGCGACCCTGATGTCCTCGACACCTGGTATTCCTCGGCGCTATGGCCGTTCTCCACGCTCGATTGGACACCCGAATGGCCGGCCAAGTCGAACGACGCGCTCGACCTCTACCTGCCCTCCTCGGTGCTGGTCACCGGCTTCGACATCATTTTCTTCTGGGTCGCCCGCATGGTGATGATGACCAAGCACCTCACCGGCAGAATCCCTTTCAAGCACGTCTATGTGCATGGCCTGATCCGCGACGCGGAAGGCAACAAGATGTCGAAATCGAAGGGCAATGTGCTCGACCCGATCGACCTGATCGACGGCATCAACCTCGAAGCGCTGGTGCAGAAGCGCACCACCGGCCTGATGAACCCGAAGCAGGCCGAGCAGATCGAAAAGCGCACGCGCAAGGAATTCCCCAGCGGCATCCCTGCCTTCGGCACCGACGCCTTGCGCTTCACCTTCGCCAGCCTCGCCTCACCCGGCCGCGACATCAAGTTCGACCTCAACCGCTGCGACGGCTACCGCAACTTCTGCAACAAACTATGGAACGCCACCCGTTTCGTGCTGATGAACTGCGAGGGCAAGGATGCCGGTCTCGATATTGCGACCATCGACAGCGCCGCTTTCAGCATCGCCGACCGCTGGATCGTCAGCCGCTTGCAGCGCGCCGCAGCGGAAATCGCCGCGCATTACGACGAATACCGTTTCGACCTCGCCGCCCGCGCTGTCTATGAATTCGTCTGGGACGAGTATTGCGACTGGTATCTGGAACTGGCCAAGGTGCAACTTAATACTCCCCTCGCCCCTTCGGGGAGAGGGGCTGGGGGAGAGGGGCGGCTGACCTCCCCCTCACCCTTAATCCCTCTCCCGGAGGGAAAGGGATGCGTCGAGCAGGTCGATGACCTGCAAATAAAGCTGGAAGCGCAACAACGCGCCACGCGCCACACGCTGCTGGGCGTGCTGGAAGCCACGCTGCGCCTCGCCCATCCGCTGATTCCCTTCATTACCGAGGAACTCTGGCAATCGGTAAAACCGCTCGCCGGCGTGGCCGGCGACTCGATCATGCTCCAGCCCTATCCGCAATCACAGCCGGAAAAAATCGACGCAGCGGCGGAAGCGCAGATTCAGGCACTGAAAGACATGATCAACGCCTGCCGCAGCCTGCGCGGCGAGATGAACATATCCCCGGCGCAGAAAGTGCCGCTCATCGCCGCTGGCGACACCGCCACCATCGAGGCTTTCGCTCCCTGGCTCAAGGCACTGGCACGGCTCGAAAGTGTCACCGCCACTGGGTCGGAACTGCCGCAAAGCGATGCCCCAGTGCAAATCGTCGGCGACTTCCGCCTGATGCTGAAAATCGAAATCGACGTCGCCGCCGAACGCGAACGCCTGAGCAAGGAAATTACCCGCGTCGAAGGCGAAATCGTCAAGGCGGAAAAGAAGCTGGCTACGCCGAGCTTCGTCGAACGCGCCCCGGCACCAGTGGTGGCGCAAGAACAGGAACGACTGGCGAATTTCAAGGCTTTGCTGGAGAAACTACGGGCGCAACGTGCGCGGTTGTGAGGCGGTTCAATTCAAACACAACACCTTTATTTCGAATTCAGATGGTCAGCGCGAAGCTGTGCGGTCATAAGCATTTGTTCTCGTCGTTTTGACTCAATCTCTTCGCAAGAGGTGGGTAGTAAATCCAGCCCGAGTCCCAGTCTGAGAACCAAGTCCATTTAAGTGCAATAAATGTCATGAAAGCAGCAACAGCCAAGACAAGATTTGCCTGCTCACCGAGAGCTGAACAAAGCTCTGCGATCAGCGATATTCCTGACAATCCCAACCAATTTGCGGCCATATTTGCAGTTGCCAGCACCAGCACAGCAAATATCAGGTTACCAGCCTCAAGCTGGGCAACTTGCTCCTTCGTTTGCTTCTGACTGTGTTCTTTGTATATTCCAAACAAGAAGGCGCTGTTTTCTTTGAGTGCCAAGTTGAGAAGTTCTATCGGTCGCACACTACCGAATTTACGCGTGTAATCTCGTTCCGTTTGCAACCACTGTGGAATAGGTAGGTTGATGATCAATTGCCAGGCCAACGTACGAAACAACATACCAACTACCGGCAGGACTATTGAGGCAAAAACGCCAAACACTATCAACGAAACCACCAGAATGCCACTGTTGCCAAGTAGTTGATCAGTGCTTGCTGACCACTCTAGGATTCCGTGACCTGTCTTCCATAGCAAAGCCAAATCAGCAAAAAGCACCGCTTGGGCAAGTTGTAAGGTCCAGCGCACCTCCGAGACTTTCTCGATAATAGTTAGTCCGGTCAACGCAGTGGGCTTTGGCATTATTGATTTCTCGACTTCCATCAGGTCTTTTCTCCTTTAAGTTTGCAGCCTTCCAGCTTGCTCAACACGATAGCTACGAATGAAAAGCATAAAGGTTTCTGGTTAAAATTATTTCAACCTTGTAGTCTATAGGCATTGTTACATTCCAAAATCATTCGTGACGCGAAGACGAGCCGAAGACAGTGCTATAGCACGGCGAGGCGAAGTCGACAAAGTCACGGATGATTTTGGAATGTAATTACGCCACATAGGCCAGAATGGCATAGTAATGAATGGCGCTGCCGGCAATCACGAACAAATGCCAGATGCCATGCCAGTGGGTAAACCGTTTGTCGTAGGCATAGAACACGATGCCTGCGGTGTAGGCCACGCCGCCGAGTAGCACCCAGGCGAAACCGGCCAGAGTCAGGGCATCGATCAGCGGAAATATTGCAGCCAGCGAGCACCAGCCCATCAGCAGGTAAATCGTTATCGACAGGGCGCGGGTTCTCCTGCCCAGCAAGGACTCCTGCACCATGCCGAGCAGCGCGAGTCCCCAGACGATGCCGAACAGCGTCCAGCCCCAGGGGCCGCGCAAACTCACCAGCGCAAAGGGCGTATAGGTGCCGGCAATCAGCAGGTAGATGGCATCGTGGTCGAGCTTGCGGAAGAAAGCCTTCAACTGCCCGCGCGTGCTGTGGTACATGGTGGAAAAGCCGTAGAGCAGCACCAGACTCGTGCCGTAGATGGAAAAGCTGACGATACGCCAGGGATCGCCGCGCAATGCAGCTAAAACGATCAGCACGATTGCGCCGATAAGCGCCAGCAGGAAGCCAATCAGATGGCTATAGCTGTTGAAGCGTTCGCTGTAATACATGTAGGGTCTGCGTCATGCTGTCAGGATGCTGATGTCCTCATTATAGGACAACCCAGTTCCTATGCCTTGCGCTTGATGTAGAACTCGAACTCCTGATCGTTCTCGTTGCTGGCAAGCAACTCGTTGCCGGTCTGCTTCGAAAACATCTCGAAATCCTTGACCGAGCCGCGATCCGTCGCCAGGATGCGCAACACTTGTCCGCCGCTCATGGTAGCCAGAGCCTTCTTCGCTCGCAGGATCGGCAATGGGCAATTCAAGCCGCGAACATCGAGATCCTTGTCAAAATCCATGTTTTTCATGTTTCAGGTCTATCTCCAGTCTTCCGATCATTCAGCGTCGCCAGAATTACATTACATCGCCCGCTTGCTGCGCGCCATTCCGATAGCTGCATCAATCGCCGCAAACAGGCTGGCTGGGTTGGCCCGACCGCTGGCAGCAAGTTCCAGCGCCGTGCCATGATCTACCGAAGTGCGAATAATGGGCAAACCGAGGGTAATGTTTATGCCCTCTTCAAAGGCGGCAAATTTCAACACCCCCAAACCCTGATCGTGATACATCACAAGCTGCGCATCCGAACCGGCCAGCACATTGCGTGTAAATAGTGTATCAGCGGGCAGCGGCCCGACAAGATTCATTCCTCCGTGTTGCGGCATCCTCAGCTTGTCGAGAACAGGCGCAATCACGTCGATCTCCTCGCGCCCCATGTAACCGCCTTCACCGGCATGGGGATTAAGCCCTGCCACCAGAATGCGCGGATGCTCGATACCGAATTTGAGGCACAGATCGCTATGCAAAATCCGGATCACCGTTTCCAGGTCATCGCGGGTAATCGCCGCCGACACGTCTTTCAGGGGGAGATGCGTAGTCGCCAAGGCGACGCGCAATCCTGCGCCGGCAAGCATCATCACTACGCGTGACGTGCCGGTTTTTTCGGCAAGATATTCGGTATGGCCAGTAAATAAAAAACCCGACTCGTTTATGATGCCTTTGTGCACTGGCGCAGTGACCATGGCTGCATACTCGCCCGATTGGCATCCGGCGATGGCCCGATCAAGCATACCCAGCACATAAGGTGAATTGGAAGAATCGAGACGACCCGCTTGACAGGATGCGCGCAGCGGCACATGCAGGATTTCAATTGCGCCGGCATCGAGACCGAGCATCCGCGCACGTTCCGCAAACAGTTGTTTGTCACCAAGCACCACGAGGCGCGCAGGAAAATTTTTCCTGCCCAGCGCAAGGCAAATGTCCGGCCCTATGCCTGTTGGCTCACCACTGGTGACTGCGACGACAGGAAGCCGTGTTATTTCGCCGCTCACCGTTCTTCCGTACGATATTCGACGTAAGCGCTGTCGCGCAGTTGCCGTAGCCAGTCCTCATAAGACTCATCCATCTTGCGCTCCCTTAGCGCCTGGCGCGCTATAAGCCGACGGCGTTCCTGCGAGGCATCTTCTTCCTTCCGTTCCAGCACCTGAATAATGTGCCAGCCAAAGGGAGAGCGAACCGGCTGGCTGATTTCGTTGATTTTCAGCGCATCCATCGGTTTTTCAAAATCAGGAACGGTGTCTCCTTGGTAAAGCCATCCCAGATCGCCGCCCTTGGCAGCAGAACTATCGTTGGAATGCATGCGCGCCAGTTCCGCGAAATCGGTCCCGTTGTCCAGTCTCTCTTTAAGCGCCATTATTTTACGTTTGGCTTCAGCCTCAGGGATCAACTCATCAGTCTTGATCAGGATATGGCGTGCATGTGTCTGGCGGAACTTTTGTGCTGCTAAATTTCCACCTTGGCGGTCGATCAACTTGATGAGGTGGAAGCCCGCCGGGCTACGCAGAATCTCGCTTACTTCGCCCGGTTTCATTTTCAGCGCTGCCTCTGAGTACAGCCCCGGTAAGCGATCTGCCGGCCGCAACCCCATGCCCCCCCCGGAAAGGGCGTCAGGCGCATCGGAAAAGCTTGCCGCAACCTTGCCGAAATCATCGCCGCGCTTTATTTGCGCCAACGCCTGCTCAACTTTCCCCCGGATGCGTACCAGTTGATCGGGACTAGCTTGTTCGGGCACGCGCACAATAATATGGGCCAAGTTTAGTTGAACACCGGCATCCGAAGTGTTCTCAGGGTTGGACAAATAGTTGTCGATTTCCCCTTCGGAAACAGCGATGCGGTTATTCACCTCGCGGTCGCGCAATCGTTCGATGATCATCTCATCACGAATTTCCTCGCGAAACTTGGACCAACGAATGCCGTCGCGCTCAAGTGTAGCCCGAAACTCTGACAGGCCAAGTTTGTTTCTTTCGGCAATCCGACGCAGTGCGTCATCAAGCTGGGTATCGTCGACTCGCGTTGCTGTATCGCGCGCAAATTGTATTTGAATACGTTCCATGACCATGCGTTCAAGTACTTTCGCCGTCAGTTGATCATGCGGCGGTAACGGTGTGCCCTGACTTTTAAGCTGGCGTTCGACCATGGCGAGCCGCGATTTTAGTTCGTTGGCAGTGATCGCCTCGTTATTGACGATTGCTATAACTCGGTCGGCTTCGATCACTTGGACCGGTCGAGTTTGAGCCAAAGCCGGAGCAAGCAAGGTAGCGCCTATGGTAAATATCGCCAACAATCTGCGCATAATAGATAAAGCATTCATTCGTATTCCTTGGAGAAGCATCAAGACAATAAGACAAATACCCGGCGCATAGCCGTCGATTAATCGGCGCCAAAAACCGGATCTGAACTTGTCCGGCTGGTACGTCCATAACCCGGAATATTGCGTTTGAGCATGTCGAAAGGATTTGATCCGATCCTGGAAAAATCGCTCAGTTCGAGTTGAATAAAGAAGGAGGTATTAGCGCTACCGGCGGTCGTAGCATAGCGCTGCATAATGGTACGGATTACCCAGCACCCCCCGTCGTACTCGATGCCAGCGACGCTCTCGACCAAACGATTCTCCTTGAGCGAATAATTGTAGCGTCCGACACCGCGCCACCCGCCCCAAATCGGCCATTGACCGGAAACATCGATTAGGCGCAACGAATCGCGCTGGTAACGGTAACCGGCATTGAGCACCTTGCCGATTTCCGGCTGGTATCGTCCGCCAAGATTTAACCGCTCGGTACGGCTATCACGTGGATTGTATTGCACGCCAGTGTCAAACCATATTTTCGGCGCAACCTGACCCGACAACGCTGCAAGGATATCTGCGCTACGCTCGGTACGAACTATTTCTCCAGGCAAAGTGACATTCTGGCCAGAAAAATAATAGCGCTGGCCAAGTGTGCCGCGCAACAATTCCGCGCCACTTCCCGGATCCAGCAAACGCGAGGTCACTGCGGCAGTCAACTGGTTGGCATCGCCGATGCGATCTCCGCCGCTATAGCGGTTCTCGCCAAAAATCTGGGCGAAATTTAGGTCGGCCAAACCTGAATCGAAGACAGGGATCAAGCTTTGATCCCGCTTCGGCACATAGAGATAATACAGGCGCGGCTCGAGCGTCTGAGTCAGGCCACGCCCGAACCAGTCGAGGTTGCGATCGAAGACGACGCCGCTATCGACACTGAAGATCGGCACATTGCGACGCAATTGCCCCGGTGTGTCTATTCCCTGCCGTTCAAGGTCATAACGGGTCATGTGCAGGCCAATTTTTGGCGTGACAAAAGCAGCACCCGTCTGTAGCGGCAAGGATACCTGTGGGTACGCAGTAAACCGCCTTCCGACAACCAAGGTCGGATGAGAGAAGTTGACATATTCTCCATTCAGCGCCAAAGACGATCCATAGATATCGGGCTGATTGGCGGTCAGCGTCACTTGCGGCAACCGATCATAGGGAATCTGGAGCAAGGGTTGCCCTGGGAGTTGTAGCGTTTGATAGCGGCTTGCCAGCGCCGACACATTCCACCAACCTCCGCTATAAGAGAGGCTTCCCTGGCGTAGCAAAAAAGCCTGCGCCGCTATTGCCTGCCTGCCAGACAAATCCGTGAAGTAACTGTCATCGGAAACACCGTTCAGGTTCAGGTTGCCTTTAATCCCATAACCGAAATCCTGGTTATGATTGATGGAATAGGCGCTACGGCGTTTGTCGGTAACTTGATCGTTGAGCCACTCGACCCGGCTTGTACCTTCGTAGTTATAGTCAAGGTAGCGGAATTCGCCCATCATCTGGACGCCGCGTTTCGCCATCACGCGCGGCGCAATAGTCGCATCCATATTGGGTGCGATATTCCAGTAGAAGGGCGTGGTTATCTCAAAACCGCCATTGCTGGTTGAACCGAGCGTTGGCGTAAGCAGCCCCGACTTACGCTGATTGTTAAGAGAAAAACTGAGCCATGGCGTATATAGAATCGGCACTCCCTTGAAAACCAATTTGGCATCGCTACCTTCTGCAACCTCACGCGTGTAATCGAGTTTCAGATCGCTGACTTCGGCAAACCAATCCGGGTTAGTCGGCCCACAGGTGGAATAAGTGGCATCCGACAGCCTGAACTTATCCTCCCCCTCGAAATCAATGCGGCGAGCGACACCATAGCCCGTAACAGTGACGCGGGTCTCACGCTGCATGCTGGCATCGTGCTGTACTTTATCCACTTCCTGTAGGCGGGAACGCCGAATCATATAGACAGGTTCGTCGAAGGAACCGATACTTTCCTCCAGCTTCAGTCGCAACTTTGGCCCGGTAATGATCTCACCTTCGCGCGCCAAGCGCACATGGCCAGTAGCCTCTACCTCATCGTCATTATCCCGATAGACAAGCTGGTCAGCTGTCAGCACGCTGCCAATCTTGCGTAATTCAGCATCACCCACAGCCACCATCTCCACATCGGTCTGACCATGAACATGATTCGCAGCAATAAATACCGGGCGCGAATCGGTACTCTTGGGTGGTGCCGGCTGCATGCTTGTTGAAAATTTGAGCGTCGGCTCCGGCAACGGCATAAGGGGAAGGCCGGCCTCTGCGTGAGCTGAATAGAGGGGCGGCAGCGGCGCACGGTCTTCAACAAGTGGCGGCTGCTGCGATAATGGCGATGGCGCGGATTCATCGGCAGCAATTTGGGGGCTGGCCGCGGGTTTGGTTTTAGACTCAGGAACAGGCTGTGTCGCAGGTTTCTCTGCTATCGTGGCAGCCTCGATTTGAGCTTGCCTATGCACGGGTTCGCTCAGTTTTCCCTCTGCGCCCCCCTTTACCGCTGTAATAGTCTCGAGGCGTGGTCGCTGTTCTGCTGCCACGGGCGCTGTAGCGGGTTTGGCTTGCAGTGGAGAAGTTTCAGCCACAACCGGCATTGGTTGCTTTGGCGCGCTGGCAATTCCCAGCAAAGCCGGATCAACGCGCAATGGTGGCAAGTTCAGGGCTGTATTCACCGCCACGGGACTAACAGTCCTCTGCATTGCAGGTTGCTCAGGCCGCTGTTGTTGAATGGGTAGCTGAGGTTGGGAAGGTTGTTGAGGTTGGATGACTTGCTGTGATTGAACAACCGATTGTGGTTGAGCTACTGGTTGTGGTTGAGCAATTGGTTGCGGCTGAACCAGTGCTGGCATCGGTTCGCGGCTATCTGGCGAAGCAGTATGCGGTTGAGTCGTCTTGACTGGAACCGCTACCGGTTTAATTTCAGATTGCAGCGGAGACTGTTCCGGCTTGGCTACCGTTTTGACAGTGGTTTCCGAGCGCGCCGCCTCATCCGGTTTCATTTCCTTAGCGGTCTTTTCAACTGCCGCGGCAACGGGACGAGTTGGAGTCTCTACCACTGGTGAAACCACAACCGGCTTTGCCGGCGTTTCAACGACAACTGTCGGAACTTCCTGTCTAGACTTGCTATCCTGTCCAAGCAGGCCCGGATCAACCTTTAATGACGGCAAATTCTCGGTGGCATTGACAACCAAAGGGTTGCTCAACGCACCAAGCATGACGAGAATAACAAGTTGTCCGCGCCGCAGAAAATACATATCGTATTGTTGCCCCCGCTGTTAGTGCAAAGCCAACAGGGCGAATAATAGCGCCAATGATAGAATTCGCGATTCTATCATTGGCGCGGGAAACACGCAGGTGGAACGACACAATCTGATCAAATCATGGGTAGGCCAGCTATTTCCGGAACAAATATTCACGCTTACGCCAGCCTCGGCCGATGCAAGTTTTCGCCGCTATTTCCGCGTTAGCCTTCCCGCAAACAAAGGCCCATCATCGTTCATCATCATGGATGCCCCGCCGGAACGCGAGGACTGCCGCCCCTGGCTGCATGTCCAGCAACTATTCCACGCGGCAGGGGTGCAAGTTCCTGAAGTGTTGGCGCAAGACCTGGAGCGCGGCTTTCTGCTGCTCTCGGATTTTGGCAACACCACCTATCTGCAAGCCTTGACCGGCGATATTAAGGCTAACGCAGCAAGCTTATACGCCGAGGCCATTGACGCATTGGTTCGCTTCCAGCTTGCCAGCAAGCCCGGCGCCCTGCCTGATTATGACCGGGCATTGCTGCAGCGGGAACTGGATTTGTTCCCCGACTGGTATATCGCCAAGCACCTTGGCGCCACGCTTACCGACACGCAGCGCAACCATCTTGCCACCGCTTTTGAAAAAATCCTGGCTGTCAATCTAGCCGAGCCGAAGGTGTTCGTGCATCGCGATTACCACTCCCGCAACCTGATGCTCACGACAAAAAATCCCGGCATTATCGATTTTCAGGATGCGGTCTATGGCCCGATCAGCTACGACCTGGTTTCGCTGTTCAAGGATGCCTACATCGATTGGGACGAGGAAGTGACGCTCGACTGGCTCATCCGCTACTGGGAAAAGGCGCGCAAGGCCGGACTGCCGGTTCGCCCCGACTTCGCCCAGTTTCATTACGAATACGAATGGATGGGCGTACAGCGCCATCTCAAGGTGCTCGGTATTTTCGCCCGGCTTTATCATCGCGACGGCAAGGAGGGCTATCTCAACGACATGCCATTGGTAGCTAAATACCTGCGCAAGGCCTGCGAGCGCTACCGCGAACTCGGGCCAATGCTGAAGATCATTGACCAGATGGAAAATCGAACAGCACAGGTAGGCCATACATTTTAATGAAAGCCATGATTCTTGCCGCCGGTCGTGGTGAGCGCATGCGACCGCTAACCGATGACTGCCCTAAGCCGCTGCTGGCAGTCGGCGGCAAGCCCTTGATCGTCTGGCATCTGGAGCGCCTTGCCACCGCAGGTTTTCGCGAAGTTGTCATCAATCATGCGCATCTCGGTTCGCTGCTTGAAGAAACCCTCGGCAATGGCTCGCGCTGGGGATTGAACATCGACTGGTCACCCGAACCGCCTGGGGCGCTGGAGACTGCCGGCGGCATCGCTAACGCCCTGCCGCTGCTTGGCATCGAACCCTTTCTGGTCATCAATGGCGACATCTTCTGCGACTGGAATTTCGCTCGCGCAGCGAATATCGCAAAACAAATGACAACCGATCTGGCCTATCTAGTTTTGGTGCCCAACCCACCGCAACATCCCACAGGCGATTTTGCCCTTGGCGCAGGACGCGTTGCCGCCGAAGGGCATGAGTGCCTGACCTTTGCCGGCATTAGCGTCTACCAGCCACGCTTTTTTGCCGGACTCACTCCCGGACAACCGGCCAAGCTGGCACCCTTGCTACGCGCGGCCATGGCTACCAACCAAGTGGGTGGAGAACTTCATGCCGGACGATGGGAGGATATCGGCACGCCGCAACGGCTGGCAGCGTTGAACAGGGAATTGCATTACGAACCGGCCGTATAATCGCCGCATGGATACATCCGTCTTCCAGCGCCGCCGCAACGAATTGCTCGCCCGCATGGGAACAGGCATTGCCCTGATTTCAACAGCGCCGGAGTGCCTGCGCAATCGCGATTCCCACTACCCATACCGCGCCGACAGCTACTTTTACTACCTGACCGGATTCACTGAACCGGAAGCGGTGCTGGTGCTGATTGCGGACAAGGATTCGCAAAAAAGCATTCTTTTCTGTCGCGACAAAAACCTGGACAAGGAAATCTGGGATGGCTTCCGCTGGGGGCCAGACGCTGCCCGCGAGACCTTCGGTTTCGACGAGGCGAAATCCATTACCACGCTCGATGCCGAACTGCCAAGGCTGCTCGCCAACCAGCCGGCGCTGCATTACTCGCTCGGTCACGACACTGCCTGGGATACGCGCATCACCGCTGCGCTCAATGCCGTTCGGACGGAAACGCGGGCCGGCAAGCATGCGCCAGCGGAAATCCGCGACGTGCGTGTTGCGCTCGATGCCATGCGCCTTATCAAAGACGCGCACGAAATCGCACTGTTGCGCCGCGCCGCGAGTATTTCAGCCAGCGCCCACCGCCGCGCCATGCGTTTCTGCGCTCCCGAAAAATTCGAATACGAGATCGAAGCCGAACTGCTGCATGAGTTTCGCAGCGCCGGTTGCCAGGCGCCAGCTTACCCGTCGATAGTCGCAGGTGGCGTTAATGCATGCATCCTGCACTACACCGGCAACAACCAAATATTGCGCAACGGCGATTTGCTGCTGATCGACGCTGGCGGCGAATACGACGGCTACGCCGGCGATATAACCCGCACTTTCCCTGTCAATGGCCGCTTCAGCGGGCCGCAGAAAGACGTCTACGATCTGGTGCTCAATGCCCAGCTGGCTGCCATTGCCGCCATCAGCCCTGGTGCTTCCTTTTACGACCCGCATGCAGCGGCGCTCAAGGTGCTAGTCCAAGGCATGATCGACCTGAAACTGCTGCATGGCGATGTCGACACCCTTATTGAAAGCGAGGCTTACAAGCGCTTCTACATGCACCGCAGCAGCCACTGGCTCGGCCTCGATGTGCACGATGCCGGCGAATACAAGCAGGGCGATACCTGGAAAACTCTCGTTCCGGGAATGACGCTAACCGTAGAACCTGGCTGCTATATCCGCGCTGCCGACGACGTGCCTGCCAGCTTCCACAATATCGGCGTCCGCATCGAAGACGACGTGCTGATCACCACTAGCGGCAACGAGATTCTTACGCTTGATGCACCCAAGCAGATCGCCGAGATCGAGCTATTGATGAGGGAAGCGCGAAAGTCCGGATAGCATCTTTACATCGCGCTACTTTTCATCGAAATCTTTAAGGTAGAATTACGTCCTCCGCGGTTTCATCCATTCCAACCGTTACTTTTTCCCCGATGCAATACGCCGGCTTCACGCTCAGCAATAATCTGTTCGTTGCGCCGATGGCAGGGGTGACTGACCGGCCATTCCGCCAACTGTGCAAACGGCTGGGCGCCGGCTTGGCCGTATCGGAAATGGTAACCTCCAATTCGCTGCTGTATGGCAGCGCCAAGACCTTGCGCCGCGCCAACCATGTCGGCGAAGTCGAGCCGGTCTCGGTGCAGATTGCCGGATCCAAGCCAGACATGCTGGCTCAAGCAGCAAAATTCAATGTCGATCGGGGCGCCCAGATCATCGACATCAACATGGGCTGCCCGGCGAAAAAAGTTTGCAATGTCATGGCTGGCTCGGCGCTGATGCAGGACGAATCGCTGGTGGCAAAGATTCTCGAAGCCGTGGTAGCGGCAGTGCCGAACACACCGGTGACGCTCAAGTTCCGCACCGGTTGGAACCACGCCAACCGCAACGCGCCTGCCATCGCGCGCATCGCCGAAAACAGCGGCATCCGCGCCATCGCCATCCACGGAAGGACGAGAGTCGATCAGTATATGGGCGAAGCAGAGTATGAAACGATTGCCTTGGTAAAGTCCAAGGTAAGCATTCCGGTCATCGCCAATGGCGACATCTCCAGCCCGCAGAAGGCGAAACAGGTACTCGACGTCACCGGGGCGGACGGCATCATGATAGGCAGAGCCGCCCAAGGACGCCCCTGGATCTTCCGCGAAATCGAGCACTATCTGAAGACCGGCGAGTTGCTGCCTTCGCCAAAGCCTGAGGAAATACACCGCATACTGCGCGAGCATCTCGCCGATTTGTACGCCTTCTATGGCGAGCAAACCGGCGTCAAGATCGCGCGCAAGCACATCTCCTGGTACACCAAGGGGCTAACCGGCGCGGCGCATTTCCGTCACGCCATGAACCAGCTTGCCTGCATCAAGGAACAACTTGCCGCCACGGACGAGTTTTTCCTTGGTTATGCTGCCGCCAACGATAATGATTTGCCCAAACCTTTTCACCAAGCTGACGAAGAGGCACTCGCCGCATGAGCCAAAATTACGTGCTCTCAAAATGTGTTAAAGATGCGCTAAAACGCTATCTCAACGACCTCGACGGCGAGAAACCGTCAGGAATCTATGAAATGGTGATGATGGAAGTCGAGAAGTCGATGATCGAGATCGTCATGCTTCATGCCAACGGCAACCAGACCGTCGCCGCCGAGATGCTCGGCATCAACCGCAACACCTTGCGCCGCAAGTTGAGCGAACATTCCCTGCTTTGAGTCTTGTCACAAATGAAAATTACCCAAGCCCTGATCAGCGTTTCCGATAAGCAAGGCATCGTCGATTTCGCCCGCGCCTTGCATTCCTTTGGCATCAAGCTGCTATCTACCGGCGGCAGCGCCAAACTATTGCGCGACGCCGGCTTGCCGGTCACCGAGGTTTCCGATTACACCGGTTTTCCTGAAATGCTCGATGGCCGCGTCAAGACGCTGCACCCCAAGGTGCATGGCGGCATCCTCGGACGACGCGACCTGCCGGAACACCTGAAGACCATGGAAGAGCACGCCATCCCGCCGATCGATTTGGTGGTGGTGAATCTCTATCCTTTCCGTGAAACCATTGCAAAAAGCGGTTGCACGCTCGACGATGCCATCGAGAATATCGACATCGGCGGACCGACCATGGTGCGCGCAGCGGCAAAAAATCACGGCAATGAATCCGGCGGTGTTGGCGTCGTTACCGATCCCGCCGACTATCCGGCGATCGTCGAAGAACTTAAAACCGGCAACGGCGCGCTCAGCTACGCAACCCGTTTCGCCCTGGCGAAAAAAGCGTTTACTCACACCGCCCGTTACGATGGCGCCATCGCCAACTGGCTCACAAGGCTCGATGCGAACAACGACGTTGGCAAACTGAATCGCTTTCCGAACAAGTTGCAGCTCGCCTTCGACAAGGTCGAGGATTTGCGCTATGGCGAGAACCCGCATCAGATCGCGGCTTTCTACCGCGAAGCGGAACCAGTGGCAGGCAGCATCTCCAACTATAGCCAGTTGCAGGGCAAGGAGCTGTCCTACAACAACATCGCCGATGCAGACGCAGCCTGGGAATGTGTCAAGGCTTTCGACACGGCGATTCCCGCCTGCGTCATCGTCAAGCATGCCAATCCCTGCGGCGTCGCCATCGGCAGCAACGCTGTTGAAACCTACCGCAAGGCATTCTCGACCGACCCGACCTCTGCCTTCGGCGGCATCATCGCTTTCAATTGCACTCTCGACAAAGCGGCTGCGGAAGCCGTATCCGGCCAGTTCGCAGAAGTCATCATCGCGCCTGAAATCACCGCGGAAGCACGCCAGGTATTCGCCGCCAAGCAGAACTTGCGCGTTCTGTGCGTGCCTATCGTTTCTTCCAGCCATAACAATTTCGACTACAAACGCGTCGGAGGCGGCCTGCTGGTGCAGACCGCTGATACCGCTGTGATTGCTGCGCCCGACCTGAAAGTCGCCACCAAACGCGCGCCCTCCGACCAGGAATTGCAGGATTTGCTGTTCGCCTGGAAAGTGGCGAAATACGTCAAATCCAACGCCATCGTTTATTGCAAAAACGGGGTTACTGTCGGCGTCGGCGCCGGCCAGATGAGCCGCGTCGATTCGGCCCGCATCGCCGCGATCAAGGCAGAAAATGCCGGCCTGACGGTGGCAGGATCGGTGGTGGCATCGGATGCCTTCTTCCCCTTCCGCGATGGACTCGACGTGCTGGCCAAGGCTGGCGCAACCGCCGTGATCCAGCCGGGAGGGTCGGTGCGGGATGCCGAGGTAATCACCGCCGCCGACGAACAGAACATTGCCATGGTATTCACCGGCTATCGACACTTCCGCCATTAACTTCTTTCTTTCCATAATTCGACCATGAAGCTACTTGTCATCGGCTCAGGCGGACGCGAACATGCGCTGGCTTGGAGGCTGGCAAAATCGCCGCGCATCCAGAAGATTTTTGTCGCTCCCGGCAATGCCGGCACAGCACTGGAAGACGGCATCGAGAATGTCCCGCTGACGTCTGTTGCCGAACTCGTCGCCTTCGCCGAAAAGGAGCAGATTCACGCCACTGTGGTCGGCCCCGAAGCGCCGCTGGCCGCAGGCGTAGTCGACGCCTTCCGTGACAAGGAACTACGCATTTTCGGCCCAACGCAAGCCGCAGCGCAACTGGAAAGCTCCAAAGACTTCGCCAAGTGTTTCATGACGCGCCATGGCATTCCGACGGCAAAATTCCGCACCTTCTCCGATGCAGCCCAGGCCCATGCCTATATCGACGCCGAGGGCGCGCCGATTGTCATCAAGGCTGACGGACTAGCGGCCGGCAAAGGTGTCGTCGTCGCCACGACGGCAGAAGAAGCCCACGCAGCGATCGACATGATGTTGCTCGATAACCGCATGGGCGACGCAGGAGCGCGGGTGGTGATCGAGGAATTCCTCGATGGCGAGGAAGCCAGCTTTATCGTCATGTCGGATGGCGTGCATGTCTTGCCGCTCGCCACCAGCCAGGACCATAAACGGCTGCTGGATGACGACCAGGGGCCCAATACCGGCGGCATGGGCGCCTATTCGCCGGCGCCTGTGGTTACGCCGCAAATTCACGCGCGCGTAATGCGCGAGGTCATCATGCCGGCCATTAATGGCATGGCCAAGGATAACATTCCCTACACCGGCTTTCTCTATGCCGGCCTCATGATCAAAGCCGATGGCACGGTGCGGGTGCTCGAATTCAATTGCCGCATGGGCGACCCGGAAACGCAGCCGATTATGATGCGCTTGAAGAGCGACTTGGCCGATCTGGTGGACGCCGCGATAGACGGACGCCTCGATAAGATCGAGGTCGAATGGGATAGGCGCGTCGCCCTCGGCGTGGTGCTGGCCGCGGCAAATTATCCGGAAAACCCGCGCAAGGGCGACATCATCCACGGCCTGCCGAGCCGCTTCTCCGATCCTACCGGCGCATCGGACGACTTCCACGTTTTCCATGCCGGCACGGCACTCGATACCAATAGCGATGGTCACATCGTCACCGCTGGCGGCCGTGTGTTATGTGTCACGGCACTTGGCGGCAACGTCAGCGCCGCGCAAAAACGCGCCTACGAAATAGTCGAAACAACCCGCTTCGACGGCATGCTGTTCCGGCACGACATCGGCCACCGCGCAATACACCGAAAAGCCAAATAGGGGAGCAAATTGCCGCAAATCCCCAATACGGATGCGGCAAGCTGGTGCATCATGGCGATATCACGCTCCGTGAGCGAGGTGCCGCATGCCGGACAAGAGTTGTTCCCAGGAATTCGCCTATCAGCCGATCCTCAGCAAGGAACAGGCTTCCGTGGCAATTGCGCTACGCTATCGCATTTCAAGCAACGAATCCATTGGCGAAGACGAGGCATTACGGGCCGCCAATACGATCATCAATGCCTTCATTCATTCCGGCCTGGATGATTTGCTGCGCCATCGCCTGGCATTCATTCCGGTGACATGGGCGCTGCTGGATAGCGACCTGCTCAAGCTGCTTCCGGCGGAGCGGATCGCCCTGGAACTGTCATGTCCGGAGGAGTTAAACGAAAAATGCCTGGAGCGCTGCAGCGAGCTTCGCAGCATGGGTTATACGCTGGTACTCGACGACTTTGACGAAAGCTTGCACATGTGCGCCCTGCTCGATTCAATCGATATCGTCAGCCTGGACGCCAAGGCTTTGCAAGAAGGCAGGGGAGCCGCCACACTTGATCGCCTGCGTCAATGCCCTGTCAAATTGTTGGTTCGCGGCGTCGATACGCAAGAAACCTTTGAAGCGCTTCGCCACCGAGGTTTTGACCTATATCAGGGCTATTATTTTGCCCATTTCACGGCGATCTCGGAGCAACGCGCCGATCCAGGCAAGCTGGCCGTTCTTGACATTATCGCCCGGCTCGAAGCCGACGAAGATGACAACAGGATCGAAGAGGCGTTCAAGTCGAATCCGGCGCTTGCGCTGCAACTGCTGCGGCTGGTGAACTCTTCGGCATTCGCCCTGCGCACCAAAATTAATTCCATCAAACACGCCTTCGCCATACTCGGCCGCCGGCAACTTACGCGCTGGCTACAAGTGCTGCTATTCGCGCTCGATCGCTCCGATGGCAGCGCCTCGCCGCTGATGGAACTGGCATTGCGGCGCGCGCGTTTCATGGAATACGTCCTCATCTATCGCACCCATAAATCGTCGACGCAAATGCAGGACGCCGCTTATCTCGCCGGACTGCTGTCGCTGTCGGATGTGCTGATGGGCTGGCCAATCGCCAAGATAGCGGAACGCTTGAATCTGGCCGATGAAATCCGGCTGGCCTTGCTTGAGCGAAGTGGCCCAATCGGTCGCCTGATCGTGCTTTGCGAAAAACTGGAAGCGGCAGATTTTGATGGGGCAAACGAAATTGCCGCAGAGTTGCTGCTACCGCTGGAAGCAGTAATGACCGCCCAGAATGAGGCTTTGATCTGGGCGCACGGCATCTGCTCACCGGCAAGCGCCGAAGAAACAACTCCGGAACCAGAAAACCTGTAGTTCGTTATATTGCCGCTTCGTTCGACTCGCCGGTACGGATGCGGACGACCTGCTCGACCGGCATGACAAAGATTTTTCCGTCGCCGATCTTGCCGGTGCGCGCTGCCTTGACGATAGCCTCGATGGCGGTATCCACAGTCTGGTCGGCTACCACCACTTCTATCTTGAGCTTGGGCAGAAAATCGACAACGTACTCGGCGCCCCGATATAGCTCGGTGTGCCCCTTTTGCCGGCCAAAGCCCTTGACCTCGGTCACGGTCAAGCCGGTAATGCCGAATTCGGAAAGCGCCTCGCGGACTTCGTCGAGCTTGAACGGCTTGATGATGGCTTCGATTTTTTTCATGATTGCCTCTTTTATTCCTCAAGAATATTGCAGGGTGTTATTCCATTTCTAAATCGTTTGTGACGCGAAAACGAGCCGCGGACAGTGCACTTAGCACGGCAAGGCGAAGTTAACAAAGTCACGGACGATTTAGGAATGGAATTACCATTCGTCGGCATAGCGTGATGTTATAGGATATCGCCAATCCTTGCCAAAACCCCGTTGGGTGATGCGAATTCCGATCGGCGACTGGCGGCGCTTGTACTCGTTGCGCTTGAGCATGCCGATCACTCGGCGCACGTCAACCTCGGCATAACCCTTCGCCACGATCTCACGCGGCGACAAATCATGTTCCATGTAAGACTCGATGATGGCGTCGAGCGTCGCATAAGGCGGCAGCGTATCCTGGTCGGTCTGGCCCGGCTTGAGTTCGGCTGAGGGCGCGCGAAGGATGATGTTCTCAGGAATCACCGGAGACTTTCTGCCGCCAAGTCTGTTGCGCCAGCGCGACAATTGGTAGACCGTGGTTTTGTATATGTCCTTGATGACGGCAAAACCGCCCGCCATGTCGCCATAAAGCGTGGCATAGCCGACAGCCATCTCCGATTTGTTGCCAGTGGTAAGAACGATTGCCCCGCTCTTGTTCGAGAGCGCCATCAGGATCATGCCGCGAATACGCGCCTGGAGATTCTCCTCGGTTGTATCGGCAACATTGGTAGCCTCACCGGCAAACAGTGGCGTCAGCAGATCAGAGAAAACATGCATCGCCGTTTCGATCGGAATCTCGTCGTAGCGCACGCCCAGCATCCTGGCCATCTGGCGCGAATCGTCGAGGCTCATCTGCGCCGTATAGGGCGAAGGCATCATCACCGCCCGCACTTTGTCCGCGCCCAGCGCATCCACGGCGATGCACAAGGTCAGCGCAGAATCGATGCCGCCGGAAAGCCCGATGATGGCCCCGGGAAAGCCGTTCTTGCCGAGATAATCGCGCACGCCAAGCTTGAGCGCGGCATAGATTTCAGCTTCGCTCAACAGGGTTTTTTCGATGCGCCCAGGCAACAATTTCCCATCACGGTATTCGACGATCTCAATCATTTCCACAAAAGGCGGCAACTGATGCGTCAGCACACCGCCGCCGTCCATGGCAAAGGAAGCGCCATCGAACACCAGTTCGTCCTGGCCGCCGACCAGATTGACATATATCGCCGGCAGGTCGGTGGCCGTGACCCGCTCACGCAAGACGTCATGGCGTTGCACCTGCTTGTGAAGATGGTAAGGCGAGGCATTCAGCACCAGCAGCAGTTCGGCCCCAGCGCCATGGGCAGCCTCGGCGGCGCCCTCCTCCCAGACGTCGGCGCAGATATTTACGCCGCAGAGCACGCCATTGATGTTGACGACGCAGGGAAGCTCGCCCGTATCGAAGTAGCGCACCTCGTCGAACACCTCGTAGTTGGGCAGGCTGTGCTTGCGATAAGTGCATACGATGCGACCATCGCGCAATAGCGAGGCCGCGTTATAGCGATGGCCTGCATGCTCCTCCGGGTGGCCGACAAGCATGGCGATGCCGGAGACAGTAGCTGCCAGCTTCTGTAATTCTTGCGCGCAGCCACGATAAAAATCGGGGCGCAGCAGCAGATCCTCGGGAGGATAGCCACACATCGCCAGTTCCGGCGTCACCAGCAAATCTGCGCCCAGCACACGGGCATGCTCGGCTGCGGCAGCGATGCGTCGGGCATTACCAGGAATATCGCCGACTGTGCAATTTATCTGGGCAATTGCAATTTTAAGTTGGGTCATGGGTTACTAGCCCGGACATTTCACTAATAGAACTCGGCAGAGGCTTAGCCTTCGCATAAAATATGGTTTGCGTAGCGATTTTATGGGAAGCCCGTTAATACGAGATTGTACCGCAACGACCGAGCTGTATTACGTTCGATCCCGCCGCCATACCGAGTTCAAGTTGAATCCATGCACTATTAGGCTACAATTGCACCGGTTTAGTCGATAAAGGAGTGAACTCATGTTTTTCAAGTGGTTAGATGCGCGGGAGGCCAGCCAATTCGGTATCTCCATGGCTGAGTATTTTGCGCAAAGAGTGCCGCTCGAGTCCATTCCGGCGACGGAGAAAAAGCCGTTACGAAAGGCAGTCGAGGTTATATTAAAATTGCACGAACAAGCAGCGCGTTTCGGGATGGAACACAAGCTGAACATATATAAAAAGGCAAAATTAGCGAACGCGTTACAGTGGAAGCTGTTCGACCTTGGCTACGATAAAAGAATAGTGGAAGAACTGACCAAGGAACTACTGAGTAGCCTGTAGGCGAATGCTCTCGCTGTTTAGCGACACTGACCCGCACTACAACACCCGATGAATTCGCTCGATCATTGGCGCGTGGTTTAATCGCACTTGTTCCACCTGCCACGCAGGAAGACCCAAAACGTGGGGCTTCTGCAAAACTCGCAAAATCCCTGCTATCGCTGGATGGCCGCATTGACAAATTCAGGCGCGAACACCGCTTGAATTTTTACAAGACTGCAAGACTCGCTAACATTCTCAAGTGGGAACTCAAGGAAGCCGGCTATCCCGAAGCGTTTGTCGATCAGATTGTGTCTGACGTTATTCTGCGGCTGTCCCCCCCCCATCTGAGAAAAGCGACATCAATCCTGCATAATCGGCGCTCTGACACGTTGCTTTTTGCTGAACCCCATCTCTACGCCGGAAAAGCAGGAAAAGGCGTCATCCTTTCCCCGACTCCAGCCGCAATTCCCGCGCTACGGTATCGATGATTCGTGTCCAATCCTCATTCCACTTGCCATAGAACAATTTCATGCTGGGGTACCAGGGCGAATAATTTTGTCCAAGACTGTCCCAATGTGCATGGGACATGTCCATCATCCAGACCGGCTTGCCGAGTGCTCCGGGCATGTCCGCTACTGCCGATGGCGAAGAAATCACCAGATCCAGCGTCATGGTCAGGGCAGCGACTTCGTCAAGGTCGTTCTTGAGATCGAGGTCGTCCCAACGGTGGATGCGGATGCCGAACTGCCGTTCCACCTGTTCCAGTTCCTCGCGGCATTCGCCGTAGAACAGATTGATGAACGTAACCCCCGGAACCCGGAAAATCGGTTCCCATTGCTCGATCCGGTTGTGCGATCGGGCGCGGCTACCGGTCATCAGGCTGCTGCGCCAGGAGATGCCGACCTTGAGTCCAGGGCCAAGGGCAGCGAGGCGTTCCTGCCAGTGCGTAACCTGATCAGGATCGGCCACCAGATAGCCGTTATGTATTGGAAAGCTTTCCAGGTCGGGGCGCAACCAACGTCCAAGACTCGCTGCCGGTGACTGGACGATGATGTCTTTACCTGTCGTGCGGGGGTGAGACGGGTCGCTTCTGGGGATGACCTCCACCGCCGGGAAGGAACGAGCGAACAATTTTACCAGTCGAGGTTCGCACTCAAAGATACTGTGTCCAGCCAGGCGTGGCATATCGGGCATGAAACTGGCGTAGCGCAATTCGTCGCCCACGCCCTGTTCGCCCCATACCAGAATGGTTTTATCCTGTAGATTTTCTCCTTGCCACCTGGGTTGTGGGAAAGGATTCTGGCGCATCGAATAATTTTTCGTGCGCCAGCGATATTCGTGTTTCGCCCAGCCGTTGCGCAGATCACCCATTTGCAGGAGCAGCATCCCATGATTGTAATGGGCGTCGTCATAATCAGGCTTAAGCGAAATTGCCTTGTTATAGTACTCGGCTGCCACATCGAACCTGCCTTGATCCTTGAATACAATTCCCAGATTATTGTGTCCATTGGCGTAATCGGGTTTGAGTGCCAACGCTTGGCGAATGAAACCAATGGCTTCTTCCAGCTTGCCCTGTACTCGACATACTGTTCCCAGATTGTCGTATGCTTCGGCATAATCAGGCTTAAGCAAAATCACCTGATGGAGACAAGCGAAGGCATCATCCAACTTGCCTTGTTCGATTAAAACAAGTCCCCGATTGTAATGCGCCTCAACCAAGGATGGCTTGAGAGCTAGCGCCTGAGCCAGGTAGCGTTCCGCTTCGACATAGCGATCCTGCTCCAGACAGGCCATGCCGAGATTGTTATAAGCCTCGGCATAAAGTGGATTCAACCTGATCGCATCCAGGTACAAGGCGACTGCCTCAGCATATTCGCCACGAGACAAATACTCGTTGCCGCGATTCTTGAGTAACTCGGCGCCAACAACAGGATCGTTCTGAGGAGACCCTGAGGAGGCAAGCTGATCATGCCTCTCCTTTCTTCCAAACAAACGCTGAAACAGGCTCGTCATATTTTTTCCGACTCCAGCCGCAATTCTTGCGCCACGGTATCGATGATCCGCGTCCAGTCTTCGTTCCAATCACGGTAGAAAAGCCTCATGCTGGGGTACCAGGGCATGTGATTTTGCCCTAGGTCATCCCAGGCGTAGTAGCGCTGGTGTAAATGCCAAACAGGTCTGCCGAGCGCTCCGGGGATGTCGCACACTGCCGTTCCTGTCGATATCGTCAGATCCAGCGCCATAGTTAGCGCGGCGACCTCGTCCAGATCGTTCTTGAGGTCGAGGTCGTCCCAGCGGTGGATGCGGATGCCGAATCGCCGTTCCGCCTGTTCCAGTTCTTCGCGGCATTCGCCGTAAAACAGGTTAATAAACGTAACCCCATGAACCCGAAAAATCGGTTCCCATTCATCGATCCCGGTGTGTACTTTGGCGCGGTCGCCTGTCATATTTCCGCTACGCCAGGAGATGCCGACCTTGAGCCCTGGGCCGATGGCGGCCAAGCATTGCTGCCAGTAGGCGACACGTTCAGGATCGGCCATCAGGTAGCCTTTGTGTTGAGGAAAACTATCCAGACTGGGCCGCAGCCAGCGTGCCATACTCGCCACCGGGGACTGGAAGGCGATGTCGCTACCAGTGGTGCGAAGACGTGGAGGGTCTCTTTTTTGGATAACCTCAATCTCTGGGAAGGAACGGGAAAACAAATTTGCCAGGCGCGGTTCGCACTCAAAAACGCAATGTCCAGCCATGCGCGCAAGGTCGGGCATCAAGCTGGCGAAGCGCAGTTCGTCGCCTACGCCTTGCTCACCCCATACCAGAAGAGTCTTGTTCTGGATGCCTTCTCCCTGCCACCAAGGCTGAGGAAACGGGCGTTGCGGAACAGGATCAGCTTTGCGCCAGCGGTATTCATATTTCTCCCATCCGTTGCGCAAATCACCCATCTGCAACAGCAGCAGGCCAAGGTTAAGATGCCCGTCAGCATAATCGGGCTTGAGCGATACTGCCATGCGGTGGCTGGCAACCGCCTCGTCAAGCCTGCCCTGATACTTTAGGGTAAGCCCCATATTACTGTGGGCTTCAGCATAGTCCGGCTTGAGCGAGACCGCCTTCTGAAAGCAGGCGATGGCTTCGTCCAGTTTCCCCTGTTCCATGAGCACTATGCCCAGATTATTGTGCGCCTCGGCATAGTCCGGCTGGAACGATATCGCCTGATGATACCGTGCGATCGCCTCACCGGTTCGTCCAAGTTCGCGCAGCGCCATGCCCAGATTGTTGTGCGCATGCGCATGTCCCGGATTGACAGCCAATGCGCGTTCGGCATAACGAACGCATTCCTCCGGCCTGCCCAGCGCTTGTTGCGCATAAGCCATGTTGTTGCAGGCATCCGCATAATCGGGGCGCAGCTCGATTGCCTGGCGGTAATTCTCCTGCGCCTCCTCCAGCCTCCCCATCGCTTGGAGCATATTGCCAAGATTATAGTAAGTCTCCGCCATCGGTTTGATGTCGAGACTGCAACGGTATGCTCCGGCAGCTTCTTCGAGTTTCCCTTGGGCCTTGAGCGCGTTGCCAAGATTGACGAAACATGCCGGATTGTCAGGGTCAAGCAGGGTAGCTTGTCGCAGCAAGGGTTCGGCCTGCCGGTAATCGCCTCGCTGGGCAAACAGGATTCCTAGATAGTGCCCCGCCGGATGCGCCGGGGAAACAGCAAGCACCTTGCGATAAAAAACTTCCGCGCCGACTAGATTGCCCTGCTGGTGCTGCGCAAAACCCGCTGCCATAAGCTGGTCCGGGTCTTCCTGGTCAATGGCCGGCAGCGATGCATCCTTCCCGGCCGGAGATACGGTTGAGCATCCCGAGAAAAATCTACGCAAACCCTTCCACATCAGATCACCTCACCCTTGGCAAAATTACCGGCGCATCCAGACCCGGCACAGTATCTGCCTCCGGCATACCCGCCGCCATCTTTCCCGTAACACTTCTGGGGATCAGTCATCTTTTTTCCGATTCCAGCCGTAATTCCCGCGCCACGCTATCGATGATCCTCGTCCAATCCTCGTTCCATTCACGGTAAAACAATCTCATGCTCGGATGCCAAGGCATGTAATCAGTGCCCAAATCCATCCAGTCTTCATGCTTTACCGACATTACCCATACCGGCTTGCCCAACGCGCCAGCCATTTCTGACACAGCTGACATTGAGGAAATCACCAGGTCCAGCGCTGTGATCAGCGCCGCAACCTCATCCAGGTGGTTCTTCAGGTCAATATCGTCCCAGCGGTGAATTTTGATGCCGAAAAACTGCTCCACATGTGCCAGTTCTTCGCGGCATTCGCCATAGAAGAGATTGATGAATATGGCTCCCGGCACTTTGAAAATTGGTTCCCATTGCTCAAGCTGAGAATAAGTCCTGGCTCGGCTTCCGGCCATCAGGCCGCTACGCCATGAAATGCCAATCTTGAGACATGGCCCCAATGCGTCGATCCGCTCCTGCCAGTGCATAACTCGTTCGGGATCGGCCACCAGATAACCGTTTTGTTGGGGAAAACTCTCCAGGCTGGGGCGCAGCCAGCGTCCAAGACTCGCTGCCGGGGACTGGACAGCGATATCTTTGCCCGTCGTGCGAAGGTGCGGCGGATTGCTTCTGGAAATGACTTCCACTGCCGGGAAGGAACGTGCAAACAGGGTTACCAACCGCGGTTCGCATTCGAAGACGCAGTGCCCGGCCAGGCGCGGCATGTCAAGCATAAAGCTGGCGAAGCGCAATTCGTCGCCCACACCCTGTTCTCCCCATATCAGGAGGGTTTTGTCCTGAAGCCCTTCTCCTTGCCAACAGAGAGGCATGAAAGATCGCTTTGGCACCGCGGCTTTCTGGAGGCGCCAGCGGTATTCGTATTTCTCCCAGCCACTGCGCAAGTCTTTCATCCGCATATGCAACAAGCCCAGATTGTAATGCGCGTCAGCGTAATCCGGCTCGAGAAAAACTGCCTTCCGGTAACAAGCCAGAGCCTCATCCAGCTTGCTCAATCGCAATAATATGGTGCCCATATTATTGAACACACCTGCACAATCAGGTTGGAGCGCGACCGCTTTCTGAAAACAAACTAGGGCCTCATCCAGCTTGTCCTGATCCATGAATGCCTGGCCTAGATTATTGTATGCCTCGACATAATCAGGCTTGAGCAAGAGCGCCTCATGGTAGCCGGCAATAGCCTCATCAAGCATGCCCATTTCATGCAGCGCAGAGCCCAGATTGTAGTGCGCATGGGGAAAATCCGGCTTAAGCGAGAGCGTCTGGCGATAGCTGGCAACCGCCTCGTCAAGCCTGCCCTGATACTTTAGGGTAAGCCCCATATTACTGTGGGCTTCAGCATAGTCCGGCTTGAGCGAGACCGCCTTCTGAAAGCAGGCGATGGCTTCGTCCAG
>Ga0074195_1000512_pt1 | contig 73690 bp, 48 predicted proteins | sample EPASupsiteHSE623_FD_64525 | JGI IMG/M metagenome (GOLD analysis project Ga0074195, IMG submission 64525) | Bioremediated contaminated groundwater from EPA Superfund site, New Mexico - Sample HSE6-23 | ecosystem: Environmental > Aquatic > Deep subsurface > Groundwater > Contaminated ...
GATAAGTCCCCAGAATGAGGCCACGCTCAAGGAGTGGGTCAGCAAGTCGACCAGAATCACTCTCCCCCGTGGCAAGAATCCCGACACGAAATAGTCGGAGGTGCTTTATGAAACCACCGTCGGTATGCCCAGCTTGCGTGACCCGCCCCCCGGTTTGGGAATATCGACCCTCTTTACGGGCTGCGGCTGGTACGTCCCGGTCAGCAACTGGTTCCGGATCTCCGGCCAGTGCTTCATCAGGTAATCCGGAAGTTCGTCCACGGTCATCCCGTCGACTCCCGGACTCCCCTTGTTCGAGCGGACTCTCTTGAGTGCCTCCTTCAGGTTCTCACTGTCGCAGATCTCCTCGATCAACCGCTCCGTTGACGCCGGGCCGTCGGTATCGTGCTTCGCCGGGAACGATTCGGATCGCTGCCGCCTGTCGTCCATGAGTCGCACGGCCTCTTGGCCACTCCGTTCAATCCCCTCGCGGGGTACCGTTCGGGCCGTCAGCTTCCCGACCATCGGGCGCCTACTATGCCCTCTGCTGACTTCTGCCGATGCGATCGGGTCGTCTCACGGCAACCTCAGTCAATCCCAGGCTGCGGAGCAGAGCCAGGTACGGGGACACAACAGTGGACCCGCCTCACGGATGCTCTCCCCAGCCGGCGACACACCGGCAGATCTCCCGAGGTACTCCTGTACGCCTTCCGTGCACGATCGCTGGATCTACGCCGACGACTCTCTCGATGGATCTGGACTTCACAGTCACGAGCCTGCTCGTCCGGTCGCCGCCGCCTCATATCCAGTTTGTGTTCCTCGACCCGCACGTTTGCTCCCCGCTTTCTCCAGACCGCCCCTCCTGGGACGCGCCCTTGCGGTTCGCTAGCCCTTCGCCTCCATCAGGCTGGGCAGAGGACTCTCACCTCCAAGCTCACAGGCTCACTCGGCGCACTCGCTGAAGCTGACAGGGCCTTTGACACTCGCCCTGCAGGGCAGGGCTCGTGCCAACCCTTTGGTCGGGCGAAGCCCAGGAACACTATGGAAAGGACATTGAAGTGGGCTTCGCCCGACCTCAGGGACGACCCCGCAGCTTAACTCCACCGTTAGGACGCCCTGATCACATCTGCTCAAGTCCCTTCTCCAAATCTGCGCCACCTGCTATCCTCATCTTGGAGGTGCTGGTGGTCGATGCGAGCTGAAACGAGACGCGCATATGCCGCCCGTGAGCCGGACATCATTGACATTCGCTCCCACGGTGTCTGGACGGCTGCGTCGGGGATCGCCTTTCTTGCGAGCATCGAGAGACTTCCCGTTGCTGCGGCCGTGACGCTGGGGGCCTTCGCGACGGGCTCCATCTCTTCTCTCGTGTCGCGCGCCCTTGCCCTTCGGAGATTCAGTACCTGGGCCTCTACAGAAGGGCTTTTCGGCCTCATCGTCACGTCTGACTCTCCCAAGTGGTCCAAGCACGTTCACCTTGAGTGGCTTCCGCGCTTCTCCGTTCACTGCTCTGTTCTCAACTGGTCCGAGCACACCACTTGGACTAGTTGCCCACCCGTCGATACCTTCCTGACTTTCGTCAAGAGACCCTCTGATCCAGTTCCTCGCGAGTATTCCCCCGTGGTCCTTGTACCCACTGGTCCACTCTCGCTTCTCATCTATCGCTTCTACGCAGCCTTTCTCGATGCCCATCACGGCAACCACGCGGCGCTTCTGGCGTGCGAGGAGCGACTCTTTCATCACTACGAGGCCTGGCTCCTTGCTCAACCCGATGAGACTCATAGATGATTGCTGGTCGCACCGCGGCACCTCGCGAACCGTGATCGGCCAACTCCAGCGGTCTCACATCCGTAGCACTCGCCTGGCAACGACTACTTTCGGCAGAAGCCTCCCGAGTGGCGTCCTAACACAACGCTGAAGCTGACAGCCCCTTTGGTCACGGCTCTTGCGAGGCGCAAGAGCCGCGCCCAACCTCCTCTATCTGCCCTCTTGCCTGCCACGAACCAGCGCAGCAACGGACGCACGCTCAACCTGCCCGTATTGCCAATGACCGTCGCCGATTCATCTGTCTGGCAAACCTCTCCAACTCGTCGTTCATCGTGATTCATTCCCCACGCACAAGGACGTATTCCGTGCAACGTTATAGGCTTGGCTATTGAGCCTATACGCAGGACGTAATATACTCATCGCGTGATCAAATCCTTTCGATGCCCGGACACTGAAAGGCTCTTCAGGCGATTGCCATCGAGGCGGTTCTTGGGGATCGAGCGGATGGCGCGAAGGAAGCTGTTGATGCTTGATGCCGCCGAGAGGCTGGAGACGCTTCGAGTGCCTCCTGGGAATCGCTTGCAGGCGTTGTCTGGTGACCGGAGAGGTCAGCACAGCATCAGAATCAATGACCAGTGGCGCGTCTGCTTCACGTGGAAGGCCGGAGACGCGTACGGTGTTGAGATCGTCGATTACCACTAGGTGAGGGAATGAGGAAGCTGAATCCGATTCACCCTGGAGAGATACTTGGCGAAGAATTTCTGGGTCCTCTGGGTATCAGCCAGAATCGCCTTGCCCGTGATATACGGGTGCCAGCGCCACGCATCAACGCGATCATTCACGGAAAGCGTTCGATCACGGCAGATACAGCCCTGCGATTGGGTCTGTATTTTGGAGTGGAGCCCCAATTTTGGATGAATCTTCAGAGCCGGTATGATCTTGACGTGGAGTCGGATCGGCTGGGCTTGAGGCTCGAGAGAGAGGTCCACCGGCGAGAGGCCGCCTGAAAGCGGGTTGTTCCGTCGAGTCACCGTAACTCAAGCCACTCCATCCACAACGGCGTCGAACTCACCGACCTTGGCTGGGCAAGCCGTTTACTGAAGAGCTTCTCGAGAACGGCCGGCGGTATCGACCACAAGGCGAAAGCCCAGGTACTCGTGGTTCATGTACGAATGAATACGCCGACCTGGCCAATCAGGAGCGCCGCCAGCACTCATGCACCCAACCCGGTCTTCTTGTCATCAGTGGTCGCCTTCCAGGGACACCACCATGAGACCCTGTAACAGGGAGGATACAGTTGTGAACGGGGGGGACAGCAAGGACACAAGACGTGTCCGGGTTGCCGCGACAAGACCGGACGACACGCTTCCATGCCGATGAATAGGCCCTTTTTCGTGTCCGAAGAGCTCTGCAACTCGTCACTCACCTCTGGGCTCGTGACGTCTCAGAGGTTGTGGCATCTGTTTTGCTTTTAGCGGCTCCAATTCTCATTGCCGGCCTGACCGTTACGAACCTACAATGATTGAATGAGAACAATGACGAGATGGAGTCAGCGAGTTCACTGTTCTGCTAGTACAGTGCTTCACGAGCTTCCAGGCAGTTGGGCCTCTATCCAGGCGAAAATCATGGGACCTGGGGCTTCGCCCCAGACCCTTTCCTCGATCCGAAATGAATTCGGCTCGACCGGTCGCCTCGCTCCCTGGACTCTCATCACAAACCGAGCGAGTCAGCCGTGGGGTGAGAGGTTCTGGCACGGGCTCTTGGCAGCCCTTCTGGTAATCATCTGTCCTGCTGACGCGTTTCCGGCGAAACTCACCATCCAGTCGAAGTCGATCGTTAGCCAACGGTCAGCCATGACCGAGGTCACTGCCGGCTCACTGCTCCCTCCCGCCACCGCCACGCGATCGACAACCCGAGAGCTCGCCTATCTGGACATGCCCACGGTCAGTGCAACGACCCTCGTCTTCTCGTGCGAAGGTGACCTCTGGTCCGTTCCGATCGACGGAGGCATCGCCCACCGCATCACCCGGCATCCCGGCGAGGAAGGTCCTGCCCACATCTCGCCGGATGGCAACACGATCGCGTTCACTGCCCAATACCACGGCAACCTGGAAGCCTACACGATGCCGGTGGAGGGCGGTGTTCCGACCCGACTCACCGACCATCCCGAAGACGATCTCGTGACCGGATGGAGACCGGACGGTTCGGCCGTGATCGTCTCTTCACCGCGCGGCTCGCCGAACAACATCCATCGGCTCTGGGAGGCCCCGATACAGGGAGGTCCCGCTACCCTGCTCCCGGTCGGGGAGGCACAGCTCATCGCCTACAGTCCGGACGGCCGACGCGCCGTGTTCAACCGGGCGCTCCGTAACCCTCGCGTCTGGAAACGGTATCGGGGAGGACTGCCCATCGGCCTGTGGTGGGCCGACCTCACCACGGGCCGTTTCCGGCGCCTCACCGACTCTTCCTTCCGAGGGTCGGAGGCTTATCCGGTCTGGCTGGGGGACAGAATCTACTTTGCCTCTGATCGAGACGGAATCATGAACGTCTGGTCGGTCAAGGAAGATGGCTCCGACCTCCATCAGCATACCCACCACGAGGGGTTTGAGGTCCGTTCTCTGTGCGGACGAGGACGCAGGGTCGTGTACGCCTGCGGCGCTGATCTCTTTGCTCTGGACGTGAAGACCGACACCACCTCCCGGATCCCGATCCGGGTCTTCTCGGAAAGACCGGATACAATGCGTCGGTACGTGGACCCGTGCAGCTTCCTGGAGGACCCTTGCGTCTCGGTGGATGGACGCAGGGTGACGTTTCCGATCCGCGGGGATCTTTTCCTGGCCGCTCCTGACCTGAAGGATTCCCGGGTGATCAACCTGACGGAGACTCCCGGCGTGAGAGAGCGCATCCCGGCCATCTCACCGGATGGAAAGAGAGTTGCGTGTGTTTCGGATGCGTCCGGAGAAGAGCGGATCACGCTTCTCTCGACCGATGGAAGCGGGTCTTCCACCGACGTGACCACTGCTTTGCGAAAGAGATATTCCCGACTGGTTTGGTCGCCCGATGCGCAGAGACTAGCCTTCTCGGATCAGACGATGACGCTCAACGTCGTCGACGTGAAAACCCGATCGATCCGGACGATCGATCGCACCACATCCGGAGAAATCGACGACTACTCCTGGTCTCCAGACAGCGCCTGGCTCGCCTATGCGAAGCCCGAAGAGAACGGAATGAGTACCATCTTCATCAACGAAGTGGCAGCGGGCCGGTCCCACCGTGTGACAGAGGGCGACGCGTCCTGCCACTCGCCTGCGTGGGATCCGGGTGGAAAATACCTCTACTTTCTGTCCGACCGGACGCTCTCTCCCTACTACGATTCGATGGAGTTCGGGGCGTTCTTCTCTGCGACATGCCGACCGTACCTGCTTCTCTTGAGCGAGAACACACGCTCTCCGTTTCAGCCAACCGATGTGGACAACGAGGATTCTTCCACGGAGAAGCGCACCCCCTCCGGGGTCCAGAACTCCGGGAAAAAGGGGGAAGCACGCGAGGACAAGGGAGCGACGCACAACACGAAGACGCCGTCGTCGCCCGCACCGGCGTCGGTATCGCCGGCAAAGCCCACCTCCGCGCCGATCACGCCGTCCAAGACCACGACCAGCCAGATCGAAATCACGCTGAGAGACATCGACCGTCGAATCGTGGAGCTTCCGGTGGCCCAGGGCAATTACAACGATCTCGCGGCCGGGAACGGGAAGATCTACTTCACGGCTGACCAGAAGACTCTGATGGTCTTCGATCTGACGAGCAGAGAGACCCGCACGCTGGAGGACAACATCACCAGCTTCGTCCTCCCGATCGGAGGAAAGAAACTCGTCTTTCGAAGGGGTTCGGACGTGCAGGTCGTGGACCTGGCCGATGAGAAAAATCGAAAGTCGGTCGCCGTGGCGCGGATTCCGGTGCGGGTGGTTCCCCCGCTGGAGTGGGCTCAGATCTTCCGAGAAGCCTGGCGGTTGCAGCGCGAGTTCTACTGGGCACCGAACATGGCCGGCATCGACTGGGATGACGTCTATCGGCGTTACGTCCGACTGCTCCCGCGCATCGCCACTCGATCGGCTCTAAACGACCTCATCGGCCAGATGTTCGGGGAGCTTGCGACAAGCCACACGTATGTCTCAGGCGGGGACATCCCCGGAGTTGCCTCTGTCTCGATGGGGCTCTTGGGAGCTGATCTCGCACAGGACCGCAAGTCCGGCCTCTGGAAGATCGTCCGGGTACTCCGCGGATACGAATGGCTGGAGGCGGACCGGTCACCTCTGGCGGTCAGCAGCGCCCGCGTCAAGGACGGCCAGTACATCCGGGCCCTCAATCGACGGCCGATCACGGCGGCAGAGAGCTTGAACCTCCGGTTGGAGGCGTTGACCGACGTGCCGGTGCTCCTGTCGGTCTCCGAGACCCCAACCTCCACGGCGCGTGAGGTGGTCGTCAAGCCGCTCTCGTCCGAGCAACAGCTCCGCTACCACGACTGGGTCCGCTCCAACAGGGAACGAGTGGGTCGCGAAACCGGCGGGAGGTGTGGCTACGTTCACATCCCGGACATGTACTCCGAGGGGTACTCGGAGTTCGCGCGGGGCTTTTATCCTGCCATTCGCAAGCGAGCGCTCATCGTCGATGCCCGGTACAACCGGGGCGGGAACGTGTCCCAACTGATCATTCAAAAGCTGCAGCGGGTTCTGTACGGCCTCACGATCGAACGACTGGGCCACATCCGCACCTTCCCCAACGAGGTTTTAAACGGTCACCTGATCTGGCTGACCAATGGCCACGCCGGATCCGATGGCGACATCGGACCGGCCAGTTTTCAGAAGCTGAAACTCGGGCCGGTCCTGGGTACGCGCACCTGGGGAGGGACGATCGGTATCCGGGGCTCTCCATTCCTCTTCGTGGACGGGGGCTCGTCAACACAACCATACAGTGCGTCGTGGATGCTGGAGCACGGCTGGCAGATCGAGAACAGAGGTGTGCAGCCCGACATCCCCGTGGACAACGAACCGTCCGACCAGGCAGCCGGACGGGACACCCAACTCATCCGGGCGATCGAGTACATCAAAGAGTCCCTCAAGAAGGACCCGAGAGACCTCCCGGTGCCGCCGCCGTGGCCTGACAAGTCACTCGACCATTTCCGGAAACAGGAACGCTGAGGCCATCAAACGGTCCGCTGGTCAACCGATTCGAACTGTACGGTTACGACACGAACGGCGAGTTCGCGAAGTCGAAGCAACCGACCGACACACCATCGCTGGCGACCGATCTCTGGGATTTCATCGTCGGCAAGATGAAGTCGTTCTCTTCTGCTCGAGGTCGGCCCAGCGGGTGTAGAGGCGCTCGACTTCAGCCCGGGCATCGGTGAGCTGCCCATAGAGATCCCCCAAACGACTCGCGTCGCAGGCGATTTCGGGCTCCTCGATTCGGTGCTCGAGAGAGGCCACGAGATCCTCCGCCTGGAGGATCGACTCCTCGATGCCCTCCAGTTCGAGCTTCTCCTTGGAGTTGAGGGACCGGGTGGGGCGCCGGTCAGACTCTGACGGCGTACGGGGCTGCCGGTCCTTCGTGACAGGCTGGGTCACTCGGGCTCGCTGCGATTCCTCCCACTGGGAGTAGTCAGCAAACGGCTCCGCGTGGCCCGATCCGTCCAGACCCAGCAGGGAGGTGGACACCCGGTCGAGAAGGTAGCGGTCGTGGGTGACCATGACCAAGGCTCCGGGGAACTCCGTGAGGCTCTCCTCGAGCACCTCGAGAGTCTCTATGTCGAGGTCGTTCGTGGGCTCGTCGAGGACCAGGAGGTCGGCCTTCTGCAGCATCAACCGGGCGACCAGCACCCGGGATTGCTCACCACCGGAGAGGCGCGACAAAGCCACGTCCAGCTGCTCCGATCGGAACAGGAACCGCTTGGCCCAGGACGCGACATGTACGATTCTGTCCCGGTACACGACAGAGTCGCCCCCCGATGGCACCAGAGCCTCCCGCAGCGTCCGGTCGAGATTGAGTTGATCTCGGCTCTGGTCGAAGTACACGACCTGGAGATCGTCCGCGGTTTGAATGGTCCCCTCATCCGCAAGGAGGTCGCCGGTGAGGACCCTCAAGAGCGTCGTCTTCCCGCTTCCGTTGAGGCCCAGGACTCCCAGACGATCGCCGGGGCCAAGAGACAGATCGAGACCGGAAAAGAGAGTCCGCCCTCCCATCGTCTTCGCGATCCCTCGGGCCACCAACAGCTGGCGAGTCCTCCGTCTCGAGCCGTCGAACTCGACGCCCGCCCGGGCAGTTTCACCCCGCCCCTTCATCTCGGAGAGCTCCTCGATCAGCCGGCCGGCCTGATCCACGCGAGAACGAGACTTGCCGGTCCGGGCCTTTGGTCCGCGCCGCAGCCACTCCACCTCACGCCGGACTCTGTTCGAAAGAGACTCCTGATACCGGGCCTGGGCCACCAGGTACTCTTCCCGGCGGAGGAGAAATTCACTGTAGTTCCCCGCGACCGAGAAGCACCCTCCCGGGTAGACGTTGTTGAGCTCGACCACGCGCCGTGCAATGTTCTCGAGGAACATCCGGTCGTGGCTCACGACCAGAAAGGCGAACCGCGCCCCTTTGAGTAACCTCTCCAGCCACAAGACCCCTTCGAGGTCGAGGTGGTTGGTCGGTTCATCGAGCAGAAGGACGTCCGGCAACTTCACCAGCTCGGCGGCGATCGACAGCCTCTTCTTCCACCCGCCGGACAGGCTTTCCACCAGCGCGGTCCCTTCGGAGAAACCCACCCGATTGAGAACCTCCGCGACTCTGGTCGAAAGCTCCGCCTCTCCGCCGTCGACACCGCCCCCCTGGAGACCGCTTCGAAGCGAGGCCCATACGACATCCTCGGCCGTCGACCCGACCGGAAACCGAGGAACCTGAGGAACGCAGGCAACGCGGGTCAAGGTCTTCACGGCGCGCACTCCGCTGTCAGGCTGCTCGATCCCGGCCAGCACTCTGAGCAACGTCGACTTGCCCGCCCCGTTGGGACCTATCATCCCGACTCTGTCTCCATCGGAGAGAGCGATGGAGAGACCGCTGAAAAGGGTACGCGAACCGTAGGAGGCGCCGATCGACTGACAGTTCACAAGGATGGCCATAGACGACGATTCGAGTCCTCTCGAGTTCCCTCTCTCCGGTGGCTGAACGCTGGTCGCGACCACCCCCTTCCTTCCCGGGAAGGAGCGCGGAGCATAGACTCCGCACAAGTCAGAAAACCCCGAGCCTTTCGACTCGGGGTCTTCCTTCGGTGAACCCGTTCTTGCGGGGTCTCTTCCCTCTTCCGGTCAGTTCACCTCTGGTACACGCCTTCTCTGGTTTTCCTGCGGTTTTCTAGGCCTCAATACTCACCCGAGCGCTTTTGCACAACCTTTGCCGACGCTTTGGTTTCTGCCATTGGAGCATCCGGTCATTCCACCAGATTCTCGGCGCCTTCAGAAACCCTGTCACCATCGAGAGCCGTTGTCGGTCTCTAGCTCTCCGGTCCGGACAGCTTGGGAGTCCCAGCTATCCTTTAGCTCCGTTTTGTGAGGCTTTCATCCCGGACTCTCATCCGGGATTCTCTCGCGAGTGCCTCTCGTCCACCTCGACTCCGAAGCGGGAGTCCCCTGGGCCACCTTCTGTTTTTTCTCTCCGGTGTCCGCTTCTGGCTTCGGCGCGCTTTTCCGAAGACCTCTTCGGTCCTTGAGATGGGCCAGTCCCTCGGGCCTGCTGGCCTCACCCTTGGAGAGATCTAGATCTCTTTTCGGGTCCCCTTCCGCTTACTGTAGCTCTCGACGACTCCGCCGTTTTTTTAAGCTACCTTTCGCAGCAGGGCTGCTCAGTATATCGACACCCGCCTCAACGGTCAACAGTTTTTTCTTCAGGAGACCATCAGAACAATAAAACGCGCCGTAGTCATCGGGATCTCCTTGTGGGCCCCAAGCGGCTGTCGCGGCCTCGTACCCGGCCCTACTTCTTCTAAGAACCGCCCTTTCGGGGCACCGCGAACAACAGCACTGACCCGACGATCGACACCGTCAGAAACGCCTCCGTCGACCAGGCGACGATGTCCGAGATCGTGAACCCCGCCACCAGGCAGCAGCACGGAGCGGCCGACAGGCCGAACAGCGCATAGACCGCCAGAAATTCACCCCAGCCCGGCTCCCTCCCCACACCAGGCGAAGGAGCCGCCAGTGCTGGCTGGGTGAACTCGTGATCGGTTTGCTGCAGAGCCCTCGCCGCGCCCATTGATCCGGTCGTGTCCGTCGTGCTGGAAGCCGCACATCCGAACGTGGGGCAACCGCCAGAGAAAGCCCAGCAGTCGTCATGGACAAACACCCCGCAGCATGGACATTCGGTCAGGCCGCCGATACCGGAGCCCTGGGCCGTGGACCCCGCCATGAGCCAGATCGAGCCGAACCGGGGAGCGTGGACTTCCGGCGTCACAACGGAGTCCCCAGGGCCGCGCATGTCCAGGGTTGCTCCGCAGACCCCACAGCGACCCTGCCGAATGTCGACCACCATCTTGGTATTCGGAGGCATCGACAGGAGCAGCCTCCCCGAAGCCACGGCTCCTTGCACGGGTCTCATCTCAAGTCGCCTTTCTCCTCCTACGGTCGCGCCACGGCCGGCGTGCCGAACTGCTGATCCAGCGCCATGTTAAGGAGCAGCACATTGACCCGTGGCTCCCCGAGAAAACCAAGGTCCCTGCCCTGGATGAGCCCTTCGACCAGAGCCCTCACTCGCCGCGAATCGACTTCCCGGACCGCTGCCACACGCGGCACCTGCCAGTACGCGGCAACAGGCGAGAGATGGGGATCCAGACCGCTTCCCGAGGCGGTGACGAGCTCCACCGGCACGGGCCCCAGGGCCTGGGCGTTGGCCGCCACGAGATGAGCCACCGCCTGCCTCGCCCGTACCTGGAGCTTCGCAGACGTAGGCCCCAGGTTGGAGCCGGAAGAGTTCGCCGCATCGTACCCAGCACCGGCCGCAGACGGTCGCGGTTGGAAGTAGGCAGAGCTGTTGAACGGCTGACCCAGGAGCGAGGAGCCCACGGACCGCCCCTTTTCATCCAGAACCATGCTGCCGCCGGCTTGGGCCGGGAACAGGATCTGGGCGACGAGCGTGACCGCGAGCGGATAGAGGATGCCCGTCAGGACGAGCGTAACAAAAGAGACCCTAATGGTTACTATAAGGGTGGACATCGACACCTCCTCCTAGAAAAGGCCGACGGCTCGAAGGAACACGTCGACGATCTTGATGCCCACGAACGGCGCGATCACTCCCCCCACCCCGTAGATCAGCAGGGATCGGCGGAGGATCGCAGCAGCGCCCAAAGGCCGGTACTCCACGCCGCGGAGTGCCAGCGGGATGAGAAGGACGATGATGACGGCGTTGAAAATGACGGCCGACAGGATCGCGGAATGCGGCGAGGCCAGCCTCATCACGTCGAGCGGCGCGATCTGAGGGAACGCGGCCACGAAGATCGCCGGAAGGATCGCGAAGTACTTGGCCACGTCGTTCGCGATGGAAAAGGTCGTGAGCGCCCCTCGGGTCATGAGGAGCTGCTTTCCCACCTCGACCACCTCGAGCAGCTTCGTGGGGTTCGAGTCGAGGTCCACCATGTTGCCCGCTTCCTTGGCCACTTGAGTCCCGGTGTTCATGGCCACCCCAACATCGGCCTGGGCCAGAGCCGGAGCATCGTTGGAGCCATCGCCGGTCATCGCCACCAGTTTGCCCTTGGCTTGCTCGGCCCGGATGTAGGCCAGCTTGCTTTCCGGAGTCGCCTCGGCGACGAAGTCGTCGACGCCGGCCTCCGCGGCGATGGCCGCCGCTGTTCTGGGATTGTCGCCGGTGATCATCACGGCTCTGATTCCCATGGCCCTGAATCGGGCGAATCGTTCTCGGATTCCTTCCTTGACCACGTCCTTGAGATGGATGATGCCCAGTACCCGTCTGCCGTCGGCCACGCCCAGCGGAGTCCCCCCGGTGTCGCCGATGCGGTAGGCCACGGAATGGAATTCGTCGGGTACAGTGCCGCCCTGGGCGCTCACGTGGGACGAGACAGCCTCCACCGCGCCCTTGCGGATGCGCCGAGTGCCGATATCGCAGCCACTCATGCGGGTCCTGGCCGAGAACGGAAGGAAGGTCACCCCCAGTTCTTCCAGATTCCGGCTGCGTAGACCGAATCGCTCTTTGGCCAGAACCACCACGGATCGCCCCTCCGGGGTCTCGTCAGAGAGGCTCGCCAGTTGCGCCGCGTCGGCCAGATCACCGATCCGGACCCCGGCCATCGGGATGAGCTCCGTGGCCAGCCGGTTCCCCAGTGTGATCGTGCCGGTCTTGTCCAGGAGCAGAGTATCCACGTCGCCCGCGGCCTCCACCGCGCGACCGCTCATGGCGATCACGTTCTTTTGAAGCAGCCGGTCCATGCCGGCGATGCCGATCGCCGAGAGCAGCCCTCCGATCGTGGTCGGAATCAGGCAAACCAAGAGCGCCACGATGACCGTGAGGCTGATCCGTACGCCCGAGTAGAGGGCCATCGGGACCAAAGTCACACACCCGAACAGGAAAATCAGGGTGAACCCGACCAGCAGGATGTGCAGGGCAATCTCGTTTGGCGTCTTCTGCCTCGCAGCCCCTTCCACGAGGCCGATCATCCGATCGAGGAACGAATGTCCGGAGTCCGTCCCGATCCGGATGACGATCCGGTCGGACAGGACTTTGGTCCCCCCGGTGACCGAGGACCGATCGCCTCCGGCTTCGCGGATCACCGGCGCCGACTCCCCCGTGATGGCCGACTCGTCGACCGAGGCGATCCCCTCCACGACCTCGCCGTCACCCGGGATCAACTCTCCGGCCTCCACGATCACCAAGTCGCTCTTCCGCAGCTCCGAGGCTTGCACGGATTCCTCGGTGCCGTCCTCGCGGCGCCGCCTCGCCGTCATCTCCGTTCGCAACCGCTTGAGGGCCGCGGCCTGGGCCTTGCCCCGGCCCTCGGCTACGGCCTCCGCGAAGTTCGCGAACACCACGGTGAACCACAGCCAGATCGAGACCGCCGCGGTGAACCAAAGCGGATCGTGACCCGACGGTCGAAAGACCAGGTCGCGGAAGAACTGCAGCGTCGTGAGCACGCTCCCTATTTCGACGACGAACATCACCGGGTTCCGGGCCACGCGTGCCGGAGAGAGCTTGGTCAGGGCTCCTCGTACAGCCTCCCGGACGATGTCGCGATCGAACAGCGGCCTGGTTTTGTGGAGAGCCATGACGTCAGTACACCTTTCCCGAGAGCGCCACGAAGTGCTCAACGACCGGCCCCAGACACAGAGCCGGGAAGAACGTGAGCGCACCGATAATGACGATGACCGCGACGAGCAACGCGGTGAACAGGGGCCCGTTGGTGGGGAACGTGCCCGGACCGGCAGGCACCATCCTCTTGCCGGCCATCGAACCCGCAATCCCCAGGGCCGGGACGATCATCCAGAAACGGCCGATCAGGGTCGCGAGCCCCAGCGTCAGGTTGAAGAACGGCGTGTTCGCGTTCAGCCCTGCGAACGCCGAGCCGTTGTTGCCACAGCAGCTCGTGAACGCGTAGAGGATCTCCGAGAGTCCGTGGGGACCGCCGTTGTTCAGCGAGCTGACCCCGTAGGGAACCACCAGCGCCCAGGCCGTCAGGAAGAGAATCGCGAGCGGGAATATGACAATGTAGAGAACCGCCAGCTTCATCTCCCTGGCCTCGATCTTCTTTCCCAGATACTCCGGGGTCCGCCCTACCATGAGGCCGGCGATGAAGACCGCCAGGACCACATTGATGAGGATGCCGTAGAGCCCCGCGCCCACGCCGCCGAAGATGACCTCGCCCAGCTGGATGTTCACCAGCGGGACCAGACCGCCGACCGGGTTGAAGCTGTCGTGCATCGCGTTGACGGCCCCGCACGAGGCGCCGGTGGTGACGCAGGCGAACAGGGCCGAGGCGGCGACGCCGAACCGGACCTCCTTTCCCTCCATGTTCCCTTCGTTGGTCGTGACGGCAAGCCCGGCAAGCGCCGGGTTGCCCTGGGCCTCAGCCCACCAGCACGTCAGGAGCCCCGTCACGAACAGGATGGTCATCGCGGCGAAGAGCGCCCATCCTTGCCTCTGGTCCTTTGCCATGCGACCGTACGTATAGGTCATGGCCGCGGGGATCAGGAAGATCATGAACATCTCGAGAAAGTTCGAGAACGGCGTGGGGTTCTCGAAGGGATGGGCGCTGTTGGCGTTGAAGAACCCCCCTCCGTTGGTGCCCAGCTCCTTGATCGCTTCCTGGGAGGCGACCGGCCCCATGGCGATGGTCTGCCGGGCGCCCTCGTACGTGGCGACGTCCTGGTACGGAGAGAAGTTCTGGATGACCCCCTGCGAGACCAGGAGGATCGCACCCGCGAACGAGAGCGGGAGCAGGAGGTAGAGAATCGATCGGTTGAGGTCGACCCAAAAGTTGCCGAGGGTGGGCCTTTGCCCCGCGGCATACGGACGCGTGAATCCCCTCGCGAGCGCCAGCGCCACCGCGATCCCGACGCCTGCGGAGACGAAGTTGTGCCAGGCGAGGCCCGCCATCTGCGTGAAGTAGCTCATGGTGGTCTCGCCAGCGTAGGCCTGCCAGTTCGTGTTGGTCGAGAAACTGGCTGCGGTGTTGAAGGCCAGATCGGGGCTCACTCCGGCGAACCGCTGAGGGTTGGCGGGCAGGTAGAACTGGAGCCTCTGGATCATGTAGGTAACCAGCAGGCCAGCCGCGCTGAACGCCACCAGGGACGCCGCGTATTCGCGCCAGGACTGTTCCGCCTGTTCCTCGATCCCACAGAGGCGCCCGATGAAACGCTCCAGACGCCCCAGAACCGCGTCCAGAGGCCGCCTCTCACGCTCGAAGACAGCGTACATGTAACCGCCCAGGAGCGGAGTACACACCAGCAGGATCGCCAGAAACAAGCCCGCCTGGAGCCAGCCGCACGCCGTCATCGACGTCCCTCCTAAAACCACTCAGGCCGCAGGAGCGCGACCACAAGATAGACGATCAGCCCCGCTGCGATGAGGGCACCCGCCAGATAGTCGACGGTCATTTCTCGATCCTTTCGAGTCGCACGACGCTCCGGGGTCGTTGCTTCCAGGAGCCTGGCGGAGGCTTTTTCCGATGGGCGTCTAGAGGCAATGCCCGTGAATTTGCGGTGTTAGACGGCCTTTCCGTGTGGGTCATCTCGAGACTTGGGGCTCTCGCCCCAAACCCCCACCTCGAGCCGAGCGTAGCTCGTCTCGACCGGTCGCTTCGCTCCCTGGACGCCATCCGGCTTGGTCGGTGCTGAAGCCTTAATTCACTGGCATTGCTTCTAGAGGTGGTCGCACCCGACCACGTAGGCCCAGGTCAGTGCAAAGAAGGCGATCGTGATTCCCACCATCCAGAGATCCATCATCGAAGGGCTCCTCCTCAGCACCCCTACAACGCAAGGTGCGTGCCCGTGTGACGTCTCAGGTCTCGCGGCAGTGTCCGTGCGTTTCTTTCGAACACACGACCGTGCATTCTGCAAAACACGCCCGCGAAGGGCCGTGCGTTCTGCACGGTCATGACCGGTCCGTGTCCGTGAGTGTTGGACCGGACGGATCGCCCTTGGGCGGACCCACGACTCTTAAAGGACCCGGGACACCAGATCTTGGCACACTCCATGCCTAAGCCATCACGTCCATAGAGCTGGCGTCGACCTATAGTCATCTGGTATGGAGGACTGCGAGATGAGCGATCCCGCGATGTCCGAGGGCAAAGGCCGACAACGACCCGAGGATTTCCTCGAACTGGTGTGTCGCAGCCGAAAGGGCCGCCTCAAGGTGTACCTGGGCTTTGCGGCCGGGGTGGGAAAGACCTACCGGATGCTCGAGGAGGCCCACGCGCTCCGGCTTCGGGGAGTCGACGTGGCCTTGGGTTTCGTCGAAACCCACGGACGCACTGAAACGGCCTCGCTCATCGAAGGGCTCGAGGTCGTCCCCCGGCTTCGGTTGGAATACCGCGGCGTCTTCGTGGAGGAGATGGATGTCGAAGCTGTGATCGCCCGGAGGCCCTATGTGGCCATGGTGGACGAGCTGGCCCACACGAACTCACCCGGAATGAAGTACCGGAAGCGATACCAGGACGTGAACGCCCTGCTCGAGGCCGGGATCAACGTGATCGGCGCGTTCAACGTCCAACACCTGGAGTCGCTCAACGATCTGGTCGAGCGGACAACGGGAGTGACCGTCAGGGAGACTATTCCCGACACCTTCCTCAAGCAGGCCGACCAGGTGGTCACCCTCGACCTGGCCGTGGAAGACCTGGTCGAACGCCTCAAGGCCGGTAAGATCTACCAGCCCGACAAGATCGACTGGGCCCTGGAACACTTCTTCAAGGAGAAGAACCTCACGACGCTCAGGGAGCTGGTGCTGCGCGAGGTCGCGGAGAGCGTGGAGCGGGCCGCGGCCCACCCTCAGGTCGACTCCACCCCCTCTCGCCCCGCGGCCGGAAAGGTCCTGGTCTGTATGGCGAGCTTCTCCCCGCTGGCGGCGGCCATGCTCCGTCGTGGATCTCGAATCGCCGGGCGGCTGAGCACGGACTGGTACGTGGTGTACGTAGAGACCCCCCAGGAGGCTCCGAACCTGATCGACGCCGCTGCCCAGAGACACCTCCACGAGAACATCCAGAGGGCTCGGGAACTGGGGGCCGAGGTGGTCCGACTGAAGGGGCAGGACCCGGTCCGGGCTGTTTTGGATTTTGCGCGCTCCCACGGCGTGCGCCACATCGTAGTGGGACGCTCCAATCGACCATGGTGGTGGCGGTTCCTGGGGTGGGACGTGGTCCAGCGTTTCATCGACCAGAGCCGGGAGTTTGACTTACTCATCGCCGCGGCTCAAGAGGATCGGGAATGAGCCTTAAAACCAAGCTGCTCTTGGCCCAGGCCCCTCTGGGGATCTCTCTGCTCTTGATCGTCTGGATCGCGATATCCACGGTCAGCCGCCTGGGAGAACACTCCCGGGGAATCCTGAAAGACAATTTCCAGAGCGTGCTCGCGGCCCAGCGAATGATGGAATCCATCGAGCGATTGGACAGAGTTCCCTTGTTCCTGATCACGGGGCGACGCGCCGAGGGCCTGGCCATGGCTTCGGAGCACCACCCCCGGTTCGAGGCTCAGCTACGCATCGAGGAAGGCAACCTCACCGAGCCGGGTGAGGCCGAGGCCGCTCAAGAGCTCCGACGCTGTTGGACCGAATACGAGGAGGTCTTCACCCGCTCCCTCTCGTCTCCGAAGGGGCTCCCGGAGGAAGTTTATCGCAAGTTGGAGCCCCGCTTCCGCGCCGTGAAAGGGGCTGCCCGGAAAATCCTGGAAATCAACCAGGACGCCATGGTCCACCGAGACCGCGTTGCGCAGCTGTCGGCGCGTCGGCTGAACACGGCCCTGGGAGGGGTGGCGCTGCTCGCTCTCAGCTTGGGCGTCATCGGTGCCGTCTGGCTCACCAGACGACTTCTCGTCCCCCTTTCGAGCCTCGTCACGGCGGTCCGTCGCATCGGTGAACGGGACCTGATGATGCGAACGGCGGTCCTGTCCGATGACGAGATCGGCGAGCTGGCCCGGGAGTTCAACCAGATGGCCGACAGACTCGCGGAGTACGAACGCAGCGCCACAGGGAAGCTTCTGCAGGCCCAGCGCGCCACCCAGGCCGCCATCGACAGCATCCCGTACCCCGTGCTCGTACTCGGTGTCGATCGGACCGTGATCAGCGTCAACGAGTCGGGCCGGAGCCTTCTGAAGATCAACGACGTGAAGTCCGACGAGAACCCATTGACTCGACTCGAGCCGGAGCTTCGCGACGTCATCGAGAAAGCCCGGGATCACGTGGCCTCGGGAAAAGGCCCATACATCCCTCCGGGGTTCGAAGTGGCCGTGCGGGTGGCAGCGCCGCGCGAGGATCGCTACCTGCTCGCTCGCGGGACGCCTCTGTATGCGCAGAACGGCTCCATCACCGGCGTGACGGTCGTACTTCAAGACGTCACGAGACTGCGTCGGTTTCATGAACTGAAGGACGATCTGGTGGCGACGGTGGCCCACGAATTTCGAACCCCTCTGACCTCGTTGCACATGGCCATTCATCTGTGCGTCGAGGAAAAGGTGGGGCCCTTGACGGAGAAGCAACTCGACCTGTTACATGCCGCGCGGCAGGACTGCGAACGCCTCCAGGGGATCGTCGACGACCTTCTGGAACTGGCCCGGCTTCACTCCGGCAAGGCGCCTTTCGACCGTGAGCCACACGACCCTCGGTCGCTGGTCGACGGCGTCCTCGAGGCCCACCGCAACGTGGCGGCCGATAAGGGCATCGTCCTCGAGCAGGACGTCGCGGAGCCGCTGCCGCGGGTGCTCGTGGTTCGCGACAGCATCCTTCGGGTGTTCTCCAATCTGGTGACCAATGGGCTAAGACACACAAGGCCCGGCGGCACTGTCCGTATCCTCGCCCGGGAGGAGGGTGTCATGGTGCGGTTCGAGGTCACGGACACCGGTGAAGGCATTGCTCCGGAGTACCAGAAACGGATCTTCGAACGGTTCTTCCGGGTTCCCGGGCAGACCACGGAAGGGGCCGGTCTGGGGCTCGCCATAGCTCGGGAGATCGTGACGCGCCACGGCGGGACCATCGGCGTGGAGAGCGAGGTCGGTCAAGGCAGCTGCTTCTTCTTCACGATCCCGTCCGTTGCGTCGGATGTCGAAGCCGGGTCGGAAGCCGGCTGATCTCCATCGGACGCGACGCGTCCATCTTTCGGTCGAGAAACGCTCTCAGGACTGTCGCTTTCGGCGTCGCCACAAGGTGGACACATCGACTCCCAGGATTCGGGCCGCCGCCTCTTGGGTGGAGAACCTCTGAACCACGCGGGCGATATGCGCTTCTTCGATTTCCTCGACGGTGTAGTCGCCCCCCAGCCACGGACCCGGCCGCTGGGTGGCGATCCGGTCTGGAAACGCCGAGGGCTCCAGGAGCTCGCCCGTGGTGAAGATGAGGGCACGTTCGATGGCGTTTCGGAGTTCCCGGACATTTCCGGGCCAGTCGTAGGACGACAGAAGCTGTAACGCCTCGCCGGAAAGAGTCGGCGTGGGCCGCCCGGACGCACGCGCGGCAAACTCGGCGAAGCGCATGGCCAGGCCGGGAATGTCCTCTCGGCGCTCCCGCAACGCCGGCACCGTGATCTCCACGGTGTTCAGACGGAACAGCAGATCTTCTCTGAAACGGCCGATCTTCACGTCCTGGTCGAGGTCCCGGTTGGTGGCGGCCAGGACCCGTACGTCCACGGAACGGGTCTTGGCCTCACCGACCCGCTCGAACAGACGGTCCTGAACAAACCTGAGCAGTTTGGCCTGGAGCCCCGGGGACACCTCGCCGATTTCGTCCAGAAACAGGGTGCCTCCCTCGGCGGACTCAACCTTGCCCTGCTGGGTCCGGACGGCTCCGGTGAACGCGCCCCGGACGTGGCCGAACAGTTCGCTGGCCAGGAGCTCCTCCGAAAGGGTCGGGCAGTTCACCACGACGAACGGGCCATCCCGACGCCGGCTTCGCTCGTGCAGGAGTCGCGCGAACAGGGTCTTGCCGGTGCCGTGCTCTCCCCGGAGCAACACCGGCACCTCATGACCGGCCACTGTGACCATCGTTTCCAGAACGCGCAGCATGAGCGGTGAGCGACTTTCCACCAAGGCTTCCGGCGCCTCGTGTCGGAGCTGATCAGAAAGCCTTGTAAGCCTTCGGGACTCCTTGAGCCGTTGCCGAGCCCGGTTGACGAGGTGGCCGATCTGAACCGGGGTGAACGGCTTCTGGATGAAGTCGCAGGCTCCCTGGCGCATGGCACAGACGGCGCTTTCAATGGTCCCGTACGCCGTGATGATCACGATGTCGGCGTTCTCCTGCTCGGCGCGGATCGCCCCCAGGAGATCGAGCCCGCTCCGGCTCCCCAGCTTCAGGTCCAGGAGGATGAGATCGATCCGGTGTTCCGCTGAGACCGCCAGAGCTTCCTCCGGCGTGGCGGCCTCGTGGACCGCGCAGCCTTCCGTCTCCAGACACATCCGGACAGTCCGCCGGATGTTCCGCTCGTCGTCGACGATCAGGGCGTTCAATCGCGACAGGGTCGGCGCGCTCTTGTCCTCTGAGTTCATACAAGGTCCTCGTCGGCAGGGTATACCGTCGGCTTTGCCCGGTCAACCGACTGACGACAGGGGGGCATGTCGGGCTGGTGGCAAATTCTGCGAGGCGGGTCAGCGACTGCCTCAGAAGGCTGGATGGAAAAACCTGCTCTTTTCTCCGCCGCCTTGCTGGTATTGTAGCGATCAGCAGCTGATGACCTCCCTTGCGGGGCCGTGCGCCATAGTGGGTCTCATGGTCGTCAGAAGTGATCAGGAGCCGCTATGAAAGTCGTTCTTGCCGAGAAGCCTTCCGTTGCCCGAGATCTGGCCGCGTATCTGGGAGCCGGGACGCGCCACGACGGGTACTTCGAGGGGCACGGGTATCAGGTGAGCTGGGCGCTGGGTCACTTGGTCGAGCTCAAAGAGCCGCAGGACTATGATCCGACACTGAAACGCTGGGCGCTGGCGACTCTGCCGATCGTCCCCCCTCGGTTCGAGCTCAAGGTGATCGATGACGCGGCCGCCCGCAAACAGTTCAACGTGATCAAGCGACTGTTCCGCGCGGCAGACGAGCTGATCTGCGCCACCGATGCAGGCCGGGAGGGGGAGCTCATCTTCCGCTACATCTTGGAGATGACGGGTTGCACCAGCAAGCCCCTGCGACGTCTCTGGCTCAGTTCGCTGACCGAGGATGCCATTCGCGAGGCCTTCAGCCGGCTGCGACCGGCGAGCGACTTCGAGCGACTCCATGCCGCGGCGCGCTGTCGGAGCGAGTCCGACTGGATCGTTGGACTCAACGCCACCCGGTTCTACACCGTGAAGTTCGGGGCAGGAGGGCTCTTGTGGAGCGTGGGCCGGGTACAGACGCCTGTGCTCGCGATGATCGTCGATCGTGACGACGAGATCCGTACCTTTCGTCCGGAGCCTTTCTGGGAGGTTGTGACTCGCTATCGTGAAGTCGAGTTCAAGTTCACGGGCGATCGGTTCAAGAAAGAGGAAGAGGCTGGCGAGCTCCTGAAGAAGGTCGTGGGTCGACTCTTCGAAATCCGGGACGTCCTGCGCAAGCCGGACCGTGTCCTCCCCCCCCAGCTCTACGACCTGACCGAGCTCCAGCGGGACATGAACCGCCGGTACGGGATGTCCGCCTCCGAGACACTGAAGACAGCCCAGGCCCTGTACGAGGCGAAGGTCATCACGTACCCGCGCACCGACTCGAGGTATCTCACCACCGACATGAAGAAGGAGCTGCCGGGTATCCTACGCAAACTGGAACAGATCCGGCCGACCGAGATCGGCAAATTGAATCTGGAGCGACTCGCTTTCACCGGGCGCATCATCCAGGACGGCAAGGTCACAGACCACCATGCGATCATTCCGACCGGCAAGCGACCGGGCTCGTTGACACCCGCCCAACAGAAGGTTTTCGATGCCATTGTCCTCCGGCTGATCGCTGCCTTCTATCCGGCCTGCGAGAAGGAGGTGACGACCGTGGAGGGTCATTCGAACGAGGTGCCCTTTCGGGCAAAGGGAGTTCGCGTGGTCGAGCCGGGATGGACCGTGCTGTATCCCCGCAAGACGAGCGACGGGAAAGACGACGACCAGTCGCTACCCGCTTTCCGTCCGGGCGAGAACGGTCCTCACGAGCCTGGCGTGACGCGAGGCGAGACAACGCCCCCGAAGCCGTTCACGGAGAACACTTTGCTCGGAGCCATGGAGACGGCCGGAAAAAGGGTGGACGATGAGCAGCTCAAGGAGGCGCTCAAGGAGCGAGGGCTGGGAACGCCGGCCACGCGGGCCGCGATCATCGAGACCTTGCTCAGGCGTGGTTACATCGTGCGTTCGCAGAAGACCCTCTCAGCCACCGATCTGGGCCGGTACCTCATCGCGTTGATCCACGATCGAGCTCTCAAGTCGCCCGAAATGACCGGAGAGTGGGAGGCGAAGCTCCGGGAGATCGAGGCCGGTCGCTTGGACCGTCGTCGGTTCATGGAAGAGATCGTCCAATACGCCACGGAGCTGATCCGCTCCGGAGGGGCCCCACTCTTGGACGCAAGCCGCCTCGGGAGCTGCCCTCGCTGTGGGCGTTCCGTGATCGAGGGAAAGCGAGGGTACGGCTGCTCGGGCTGGCGTGAGGGTTGTCCGTTCGTTCTCTGGAAAGAGTACAGGGGGCATCCGTTCGACATCGAGGAGGTCCGCGAGCTCGTGCAGTGCCGCGTCTTGCACCGTCCGGTGACGTTCGATGGCTCCGGACCGGTGATTCTTGGTCTCACCAGTTCTGGTGCGGTGACGGAAATACCAGTGCCTTCCGGACGGTCGCAGCAGACGGGGCAAGTCACGGAGCAGCACTCGGAGCAGCACACGGCCAATGCCAGAGACAAGCGAGCCCGTCGGCCACGCAGAGCTCCACCCGCCCCGGACCCAGGAAAAAGTCCCATGCCCCGATCGGCTCGGCCCAAGCGTTCGGCTGTGGGCGGTGCGGGTGGTCCGACCGAAGGAATCGGCCTCTGTCCGCTGTGCAAACGCGAAGTGATGGAAAGGGAGAAAGCGTTCGGCTGCAACGGCTGGAAAGAGGGATGTTCGTTCGTCATCTGGAAGACGATCGCCGGAAAGAAGATCAGCGCGCGCACGGCACGGGCGCTTCTCACCAAGGGGAAAAGCGCGAAGATGAAGGGGTTCAAGTCCAGGGCGGGCAAGAAGTTCGACGCGCGACTGAAGCTCGAAGCAGGGGAGGTCCGATTCGACTTCGACTCGGAGGGGATAGGTTCCTAGACAACTGGCCGGAGAGTTGATACCGAGCCCATGCGGCAAAACGAGCCCAGGCGGCAAAAAAATCCGAGTTCCCAATCAACCTGTCCTCTCACTATGATTCTTTCACGTCAGTTCGGCCTGGGTCCGCCCCTCTCAAACTTTCGAAGAGCTCGACCGGACTGGAAAGATTGCAGGACCAGCCCGGGGCCACACGCGGTTCGTCCCTGCCGCGACCTGAACGGAGCCCTGCGATGCGCTCGGATCCGGAGGCGTGGTAATCTCCCATTCGAACACAAGGGAGCCCATGCAATGCCCAAGTCAAAAGTTGCGATCCTGAGAACCCGTCCCTCCAGCGTGCGGTCCGATTACCACGAACTCCTGAATCTGGCCGGCTACCAGCACGCCCTGCCCAAGGAGAACGAGACGGCCCTCAAGATCAACATTTCCTGGCATTTCTTCTTTCCGGCCAGCTCCACGACCCCCTGGCAGCTCGACGGAGTCATTTCAGCCCTCCTCCAGGACGGATACTCGAAGGAGCGGATCCACGGCTGCCACAACCGCACGGTGGTCATCGACTCCCATCTTGGCGAACGCGAGAACAAGCAAGTAGACGTGATTGATCACTACGGGCTCAAGAACGTCCACCTCTACGAAGGCGAGGACTGGATCCCCATCCGGGACGCGGTCGGAGATCTGGCTGATCGGTTTCTGGTCCTAAACGACGTGTATCCCAAGGGCTTCTCCATCCCCCGCCGATTTATCGGAGAAAACATCATCCATCTCCCCACAGTGAAGACCCACGTCTTCACGACGACGACCGGGGCGATGAAGAACGCGTTTGGGGGCCTCTTGAACGAGCATCGACACTGGACCCATCCCGTGATCCACGAGACACTGGTGGATCTCCTGATGATTCAGAAGAAGATCCATCCCGGGCTCTTCGCGGTGATGGACGGCACGTTCGCAGGTGACGGGCCCGGGCCTCGCTGCATGACCCCGCACGTGAAGAACGTGATCCTCGCATCCTCCGATCAGGTCGCCATCGACGCTGTCGCGGCAAAGCTCATGGGGTTCGACCCTATGCGGGACTGCAAGTACATCCGTATCGCCCACGAACAGGGACTGGGGACCGGAGATGTGCGTGACATCGATATCGTGGGAGACCTGTCCGCCGCCGAGGAGAACTGGCATTTCGCGGGGCCGTTTGCGAAGATGACGTTCGCGAGCAGCATGCAGCATCTGATCTATTGGGGCCCCCTCAAACGCCCGGTCGAATGGTCGCTCAAGACCTGGCTCGCTCCCTGGGCCTACATTGCCAGCGTGATGTACCACGACCTCTACTGGTATCCTCGCAACAGCCGGAGGCAAATGCAGGAGTGTCTTTCCAGCGAGTGGGGGCGTCTCTTCCAGAACTGGGGGCGGGCCACTCGGACCGCGGACGGCTTCTCCGACCTCGGAGAGTGCGACGCTCACTTCCACAAGAGTCTCGGGTCCTCGATCGCGCTGGGCCTCAAAGTATTGGGGACCTGCGTGAAGGAGGCTCCGGAGCTCTCCAGCCACGGATCGGCGAAGCCACCGGTCAAGTAGGTCGGGATCAATACTCGAACCCGCTCCCACCGATGAACTCGCGGAGGAGCGAGGTCGGAGGGACGTGGTCCGGGTAGATCGTCACGAATCGATCGAGCAGCCTTCTCAGCCGGAAAGCTGTCGGAAACGCCTGGTGGTCGGGCGGTACCTCCATCAGATACCGATCCGCGTAGACTTTGAGCACCGAGAGCTCGTAGACCAGGGAGGTATCGAAGACGACGTCGGCCTCCGGCTGGAAGGGATAGATGTGGAGAAGCTCTCCGCGTCGCACCGAAGGCCATCGCAGGATCGTCTCGGACGCTTTGTAGTTTCGGTGGTGACGGTCTCGGACGATGCGGCGGATCAGCCGGACCTCGCTGGGTGACACTCCGGCGAGACCATCCAGCGCCAGCCCGATCGCCGGATGGATGAAGATCGAGAAAACCTGTTCCTTCGGCACCGAATCGCAGAGGAGCCGGGGGTTGAGTCCGTGGATCCCCTCGAGGATCACCACGTCGCCCTCATGGAGGGTCACCTCAGGGCCTCCGCTGGAATGGCTCTTGCCCGTCTTGAAGTCGTACCTCGCGATGCGAACCGTGTCTCCGGCGATCAATCGGCCGAGCTGTCTTGCAAGGAGTCGCGAGTTGATCGCCTCGAAGGCCTCGAAATCGTACTCTCCCGATTCGTCCTTGATCGTTTTCTCCCGATCGACGTAGTAGTCGTCGAGCGAGAGGGTCACCGACCGGATGCCATGGATCGCAAGTTGGATCGTGAGCCGCTTGATGAAGGTCGTCTTTCCCGACGCCGAGGGGCCGGCGATACGGATCACTCTAATGCGGCCTCGGGTCGAGCCGATCTGGTCGGCGATCTCCGCCAACCTTTTTTCGTGAAAGCCCTCGGCAACCCTGGTCACCTGGACGACTTGCCCGGAGATGCAGTAATCGTTGAATGCGCCCACGCTGTCGATGCCCAGCGCCTTGAGCCAGCGTCTGTGGTCGTCGGCCATTTTCCCGGCGAAACGAGGGTGGTCGAGCTCCTGAGCCGTGGCGCGGGCTCTCTGGGCCGTATCGATGGGGAGGAACTTCGAGACCGGGGTGCCGAAGTGGAGCATGAACCCGTAAGGATGAGGGGTCACCTCGAAGTCGACCAGGTCTCCGGCATTGGTGAGGATCGGCCCCATGCTCAGGGCAAAAGTCTCACCGCAGCCGAACAACTGCACCGTCGCGTCGCGCCAGCTGTTGAGCAGCGCCACTGCGTGGTGCCAGCCTTTCTGGACGAAGTACGTCCGGGCCTCGTCCACGGTCCAGAGCTCCTCCCGGAGCTCCGCCCGGTCCCGGATCAGATCCCTGGTGGTTTTTTCGATCCCTCGGACGAGCTCTTCCCGTGAAAAGCCCCCTTCGTTTTCGATCAAGACGACTTGGGCAAAGCTGAGCGAAGCTCCCAGCGCCACGCGTGCCTCAGGGGCGAACCTTCTCGCGGCCTCGAGCACGACCAGGCCGATGCTCCGCCGGTAGACCTGACGTCCTTCCCAGGACTTGGCTGTGATCGAAGTGATCGCGGCGTCGGCCGAGAGAGGGCTTTCCAAAGATACGGGGCGGTTATCGAGTAGACCGGCCACAACCATCGCTCCGTCCACCTCCCGGGGCAGGAGCTGATGGAGGGGAGTCCCGTTCTCGACTCGTTGCGGCCCCGAGGGCAGCCTCGCCTCGACGGTGAGTCGGCGGGGCAGAGATCTCTCCCGGAGAAGACGTGTGACGCTTTCGGTCACTTCGACGACGCGTCTCCCCAGGGAGTCGACCAAGAGTTGCAGGAAGCGAAGGGCGAGCGTCGACCGGTTCCGCCCCATCTCGTTGTAGCGGGTCAGGGTGAGGCGGGCTACCCGGATCTCGGAGGTCGTCCGGACCGTCGCAGCCCTCCGGTACAAGCCCACGAACTCCAGCTCGCCGAAGTTGTCGCCCGACTCGATGACGCGGATGTGGTAGCCTCTCTGCCGGATCTGAGCCTGTCCGCTCAGGAGGAAGAACATCGCCGAGGCTTCCTCTCCTTCCTCGTCGCCCTCCTGGATGACCGAGGTCTGGCCCGGGAACGCCGCGACCTCCAGATAGGCCACGAAGGCCGTGAACTCATCGGGGTCGAGCCTGTGGAGGATGGGATTCTTCCCCAGGACCTCGAGATCTTCGGAAGTCAGGGGCTCTGGGTGCGGATTTCGGCTTGTGGAGTGTGTCATCGGTGTCTTGGGCGGCTTTCGAGTCAGGACCATCGACGCGGGAGACCTCTCGAGGTCGAGCCGGACATGCTATTTCACGGGCATCGGAACTGGCAAGCTCCCCTCTTCGATCAGGTGAGGTCTCTGGTCAGAACCGGTGGTAGCTGCTGGATGTGTCCTTCCCGATTGACGCACACCAGGGTGGAGTTGCCCTCGGCAAGGAGGGTCTCGCCGCGGAGGAGTTCATAGCGGTGTTCGACCCGGGCCATCGTGGCTTTGATGACCGATGTCCTGAGGGTCAACAGGTCGTCATATCGTGCGGGTCCGCGATAGTGGACCTCCATCCGGCTCAGCACCAGCAGGTAACCTTGATCCTCGAGATCACGGTAGGCGATCCCTCGCGAGCGCAGAAGTTCGATGCGTCCTTGTTCGAAGTAGATCAGGTAGTTGGCGTTGTGGAGAAGTCCCATCCGATCGGTCTCGGCGTAGCGGACCCGGATCGTGATCTCCGAGCTCAAAACGGGTTGACTCATCTCTGTTCCGATCCGGAGCGATCAGCTCTCGTCATCCTTCTCCCTCACCTTGTCCAGCTCATCCAGACGGAGGCCGAAGGTCGATTGAAACCCCACGAACGTCAACGTGCCCAGCAGTACGGCAAACCAGAGGGTCACGAGCCGGATGATCAGCGTGGCCGCCGCGGCCGTACCTCGAGGTGTGGAGAACAGTGTCACGGTGAGTCCGGCCAGCCCGGCCTCGGCGGCGCCGATGCCTCCGGGTAGCATGGACAGCGCTCCGATGAGCGTGCTGAACGAATAGACGAACACCGCCCCCATGAGGGGCGGGGCGGAAAGGGACTGGGCCGTGGGGATGTGAATGTTGTGGAAAATGGCGTAGAAGGCAATGCCCTCGGCGGCCCAGGCCGGGATGGACAGCAGCGTGGCCCAGGCCAACGGCCCCGGGGCGATGAGAGTCGCGGTCGAATCGTAGGCCTCGTGAAGCTTGTGAGCGATTCGGCTGACGACCGGGAGCCGCTCGCATTGCGATATGAGGGCGACCATGAGTGTACGCCACGAGAGCACGCTCACCCCTAGAACCGTAATCGCCCCCACCGCCACCAGAGCCCGACCGCCGTAATGCAGAGTGGAGGCTCCCGCGAGACTCAGCGCCAGCAGGGCCAGTACGTCCGTGATCCGCTCCGCGAGAACCACCGGAGCCGTGATCCGCATCTTCGTTCCGTACAGTCTTTTCAGAAGGTACGCCTTCAGGACTTCGCCCAGCTTGCCCGGGGTCACTGCCATCATGAAGCCGGAGAAGAAGATCCCCGCGCTCACACGGGTGGGCACCGGGATTCCGATGAGACCCAGGTAGTACTGCCACTTGAGAAAACGCAGAATGTAACCCAGGAGAGAGAGACTGACCAGCCAGGGCAGGATGCCGATGGAAAGCTCGGAGAGAGCCTCGAGGGTCGCTTTGGAGTCGAGGAAGTAGCCCATGGCGGCGAGCACGATGAGGCCGGCCACGGTAGCGAGTATGAGACTGCGGATGATCTTCACGATCCTGAGGGGGTATCACATCGCGAGGGAAAAGAGCAAGTAGCTTTGCTTTCCAACCTCCTCCGTCCCCCGTTTCACATTGTTCTCGTTTCATGTTATCCTGCTCCGCCGATGAGGGCTCCACCACAGAATCCAGTGATGCATGGCAGTGTCTGCAACCGGCAGTGGGTCAAGTCGTGGTTGCTTTTGTTCTTTGGCCTGTTGTCTGTCCTCTGGCTGTCCCCGGCCGACCTGATCGCGGGCGACACTTTCATTCTCTGCCGTCGTGAACCCGGTCTTTCCGCACAAGAGCTCGCCGCGAGTCTTGAGCAACACGGCATTCCGGGATCGTTCGTGGCACAGTCTCCGCTTGGCGCCAAAGGCGAATCATGGCGTCGGATCACGCTGGAACAAAGGGGTCACAGCGGTTCCAGGATTCATCTTTTCAGGATGAACCGGCCGCCCTTTCTGTCCAGAACGACGCCAGAGCTTCAGGCCTCTATAGAGTCGAGCCACGTCTGTTTCGGCTTTCTGGGCCCTGTCAGCGAGAACGGTCCAGCGGCTCGCCTGAAGGCGCTCTGCGGAGTCATCCTGGCCACTCGAGGAAACGGGTTCGTCTACGATGGAAATCGTGGACAGCTCTTCCCACCGTCCGCCTGGGAAAAGATCGTCGCCCAAGGAGGATTCGACTACCCGGCGGGTGTGCAAAGGGCTGTTCTGCGCTGCTGTTCCGTTCCACCGACCCCATCGGAGACGGTCTCTTTCTCGTTCATCGTCACGTCTTTCGGCGGCGTGGCCTTTGACCGTCGCTCCCTGGTCCGGACGATCGAGGCGTCCGAACTGCCGGAAGGCTCTGTGCAGGCCGGTCAGATCACGACCGGCGAAGTCCGCTACCGTATCCTCGACCTCGAGAAAGAGCTGGGTCGAGGCAAGGCGCACCCTTCGGTCCGGCAGTACGTGCTCTTGACCGCGGAACGGGGAGGTCTCGCGATTCCGACCGATCGGCTTTCTGGTCCGTTCGAGGTCGAGGATCTCCAAATCGAACTTGTGCCGCGGAGGCCCGAAGGTCTGGCCGAGCTCGTGATCGAGTCGAAGGAGGTTCTTCCGGCAGGAGCGCCCAACCGTTTCCTCTGGCTCGGATACGGAGGGCGTGGCGCCGACGGTCCCCAATTCGATCCGCTCGAGGTGGCTCGCCTCTCGTTGCGGGGAGGGACCCTGGCCTCTCGAGAGAACGCTGTCCGCGCGATCGGACGGATCCCGGGGCCCGAGGCTCTGACGCTCCTCAAGGAGATCTCCCGATCCGGGCGGGGCGATCGGAACAGGCAACTCGCGCTCGCGGCCATGAAGCAGCGTCCGGATGGCTATGAGGCACTCCTCGACCTCGCCCGGAACGGCCGAGGGAATGAGGGGCCCGAGGCTGTATCGGTCGTGGCAAGCCTTCAACGTCCGGACACCCACAAGGTCTTGATGGAGCTCGCGTTGAGCGGGGAGTACCAGATTTCCTCCCGGATCGAGGCCCTCGGGAAGCTCAGAGGACATTTCCAGCCCCAGGAGGTTTCGGTTCTGGTCCCTCTTTTGGGCGATCCGAACAGCTCGCTCCGCATCCTTGCCGCTGACGTGATTCTGAATGCTGGGCCTCTGCCACATGCTCGCCAGACCCTCGTGGATGAGCTCATGGATCTGAGGAGAACCGATCTTGACCGACTGGTGGGGGCTCTCAGACGACACAAGGTGAAGGAGGCTCTTCCCGCGCTTCTCGAGCGATTGCCCGCATCCAAGCCGCCTCTTCGCACCCTGATCCTGGCCGCCGTGGCCGCCTTGACAGGGCAGTCCGAGGACGGAGGGGCAACGGACGATTCCGAGACCGTCACCGATGTGACCCGGAGGCCGAACGTCCAGATCTCCCCTTCTCCAGGTTCTTCCTCATCACAAAATCCCGTGTCGATGCCCTCCGTGCAGGGAGCCAGGCCAATGACCGCTGCGACGCCGGGACCGGAACCCAAAGGGGCTCCTGGATCGATCCCGACCACACAAAGCGGACCAACGGGCCTGTCGTTGCCCCTGACACGTTCCGTTCGAGTCCACGCCGCAGTCAGAGCGGGTCTGGCTCCTCTTAACGTCCTGCAGTTTCTCTCGGATAAAGGCTTTGCCGTCGGTCTCGTGGAGGCCTCGGCTGGTCGGGACGCCTCGCCCGTCGAGTGGGATCGCCTGAAGATCAAAGACCAGCAGAGCTTGAAGACGTTTCTCGAGGTGACTCAAGTTCCGGACCACTCCGCTGGGGATGGTGCCGCGGGGATCGTCTACACGGTCACCTGCACGATCCCGGAGGATCCGCGCCTGACCCGCGCCAGTGCCTGGTTGGCTTGGTTCCTCGCTTCCAGGACCAAGGGCACTCTGGTGGATGCTTCTTCTCGTCCGCAAGACCTGGAGACCTGGCGTCGATCGCTCGAGTAGCTTATTCGGTCGAGATGTCGATCGACTCCCCATCGATCCGGGCCTGATCGTTCTCCGTGAGAGAGAGGAAGATCCCTTCGAGATCCCGGTTGTCCGCGTGGACTCGGGCCTTGAGTTCGTCCATTGTCCCGGACGCGATCAGCTTTCCCCCCGCGATGATCCCGACCGTGTGGCTGATGCGTTGGGCCACCTCGAGGATGTGCGTCGAGAAAAACACCGTCGTGCCTTCGGAGGCCATCTTCAGGAGAAGATCGCGCAGCGTCTTGACCGCCTTCGGGTCCAGGCTGGATGTGGGTTCGTCGAGCAGGAGCACCCGTGGCTCGCGCACGAGGAGGGCCGTGAGTGCTGCCTTCTTTTTCATCCCGAACGAGAGTTCAGCCATGTGATGTCCGGCCTGGTTCGTCAGATCGAAGAGTCTTAAGTACTCCTCGCCCTTTTCCCGGATGCGGCTCTCGGGGATCTTGTAGACATCCCCGACAAACGTGAGAAACTCCGTGATCGTCAGGTAGTCGTAGAGGAAAGGATTGTCAGGGAGATATCCGAGGATCTCCTTGACCCGGATGGGATCGGCTACGACGTCCACGCCGCAGATCCTCGCGTTTCCGGAGGTCGGCCGTAGGAGGCCCGCGAGCATCTTTAGCGTGGTCGTCTTGCCTGCGCCGTTGGGTCCCACGAATCCGAAGATCGTCCCCGGTTCGACCGACAGCGTCAGATCGGAGACCGCCCTCTTGTCTCCGTATGTTTTGGACAGGCCAACGATCTCGATCATAGCTTCCGATATAGCCACGGACCGGACGGTCTGTCAATTCGCGGCGAGGAGATACCCTTTGTTTCCGATTGACTTCGTTCGAGGCGCGTACCAGAATCGGTAGGGGATGTAGCACAACTGGGAGCTTGTCGGACTCTGGTCCGATGAGGCTTCGGTCCGGAGACTAGAGTGGGAGGTCCTCATGAACCGACGGTCTCTGTTGAAGCTGATGGGAGCGGCCGGTTTGACACTATCGAACGGCCGCTTGAGTCGACTCGCTGCCCAGGATGCCAAGGCGGCCGCACCCTCTCCCGCGAGCCCCCCCGGGGGAGTCCTCCCGGATGTCGTCTGGGTGGAAAAAGGGGAGCCTCTCCCTCTTCTCGACGCGGCCCTGAACGCTTTGGGAGGAATGAAGCGCTTTGTCTCGGTCGGCGACATCGTCGTGATCAAGCCCAACATCGGATGGGACCGCAGCCCCGAAATGGCCGCGACCACGAACCCGGATCTCATTGCCGCCCTGGTAAAGGAGTGTCTGAAAGTCGGGGCCAAAAAGGTGCGTGTCTTCGACCGGACCTGTAACAACCCGAGGCGCTGCTACGCCTCGAGCGGGATCCAGGAAAAGGCGGAGGCGGCCGGGGCCGAGGTCTTCCACATCGATGACTCACGGTTCAAAACCGTGGCCCTCAAGGATGGAGAAGTCCTCAAGGAATGGCCGATCTTCCAGGACTATCTCGATGCTCACAAGGTGATCAACGTCCCGGTGGCCAAGCACCACGGTCTCTCCACGGTCTCGCTGGGCATCAAGAATCTGATGGGGGTGATGGGAGGCGATCGCGGATCGATCCATAGCCCTCTGGAGAAGAAGCTGATCGATATCGCCGCCGCCATTCCACCGGCGCTCACCATCATTGATGGGTATCGTACTCTTCTGAGAAACGGTCCCCAGGGAGGGAGAACCTCCGACGTGAAGCTGACCCGGACTCTGGTGGCAAGCCCTTGCATGGTGGCAGCCGACTACGCAGCCCTCCCGCTCTTCGGAATATCAGCCGATGAGGTCGAATACCTGCGGGAAGCGGTCCGGCGAGGACTGAACAGAGTCCCCGTGAAGAACATGAATTTGAAGAAAATCAGCCTTTCCTGATGGCCTTCACGGCGCGGAGAACTTCCCAGCTTCTCTTCTTGGTGGCTTTCTTCGTGGTTCTCACTCTCAACCGGTTTCCTTACACCGGTCGAGTGCCCGGGGATTTCTTTCTTCGCGCGAGCCCCCTTTTGCCAGTGGCCGGTCTCATCGAGGCCCACAGGGTCTGCCTGGAGTACTGGCCGGCGTTGGCGATCCTGGTCGTCACCGTGGTCTTAGGACGCGTCTTCTGTGGATGGGCCTGCCCACTGGGAACCACCATCGATGCGGCTCGATCGCTCCTGAAACGCTCTCCTGAAAGCGAAATCCCCTGCGGGCCGAGGCTTTCTCGTCTTCCTCTGATCATCCTGCTCTTTGTAACCGTCTGTGCGTTCTTCGGCATTGGAGTGTGGAGCTTTCTCGATCCCCTGGCCTTGTACAACCGAGTGGCGACCGTCGTGCTCTTTCCCGTCCTCAGCCGCGCGGTCACCGCATTTTTCGCGTGGCTCGCTCTCTGGCCACTTGTCGGCGGCCTTTTCGCGCCGGTTGCGAGCGGGCTCAAGGCCGGGCTGATCCCAGAGGGAGACAACCTCTTCTTGGCTGTCTGGCCTTTGGCATTCTTGCTGTCGGGAATCCTTCTCCTGGAGTTGATCGCGCCTCGATTCTGGTGTCGATTCATCTGCCCCGCAGGGGCATGGCTTGGCCTCCTGGCCCGGTTCGCACCATACCGACGGAAGGTTGACTCGACGTGCGTGCGTTGCGGCGGATGTCGCCGGACCTGCCGCATGGGGGCGATCGCCAAAGACGAGTTCGAGCGAACCCGCCAGGACCTCTGCATCGTCTGTCTGACCTGTCTTGAGTCTTGCCCGCCGAGGATCGAATGCACGAACTGGAGTGCCACCGGAGGTGTCGTCGTCCGCGCGGACGGACTTTCCAGAAGGCAGTTCGTGGGTACGGTGTTCGGGAGCCTCGCCGCTGTCGGAACGTTCCGAGTCGGGCTGACCAACCGAGCGACCTCGGGACGGATCATCCGCCCGCCCGGAGCGATTCTCGAACCGCTTTTCCTGGACCGATGCATCCGCTGTCTCGCCTGTGTGCGGATGTGCCGCTCCAACGGAGGATGCCTGCAGCCGGGTTCGATCCACCAGGATCTCCTGGAGCTCTGGACACCGGAGGCCTTGATGAGAGTCGGTTACTGCGAATACGGATGCAACCTGTGCGGGCAGGTTTGCCCAACCGGCGTGATCCGGCCGCTTTCACTCGAGGAAAAGCAAAAGACCTCCATGGGAATGGCCCATTTTGACCGGAACCTCTGTATCCCGTACGCGCGAGGCGAGAACTGCATGGTCTGCGAGGAGCACTGTCCGGTGAAGGAGAAGGCGATTCGCTTCGAGAACCGGGAAGTGACTCTTCCTGACGGCCGCCAGCGAAAGGTGAAGGTTCCGTACGTCGTCCGGGAGCTCTGTATCGGATGCGGGATCTGTGAGTGCAAGTGTCCGTTGCCCGGAGAGCCTGCGATCTTCGTGGTCAACGAGGGGGCCGTAAGACCAAAGCCTCCGGAGAGTTAGTCGCCTCTTTGGGTGCAGCCTTTGTCCGACAGGTGCCGTATTTTGACTGCGGTTTTTGTAAGACAGCCCCTTTTTCATAAAAGGATTGCGTCACCGGCTGGGTCGTCGGAGTTGCGACTGGCACCAGATCGGCGCTTTCAGCGAGCGACGGCTGGGGGACTGTGTTGCTGTTGGCACATGTTTTGCTTTTAGCTTCGGCGGTAAGCGATCACCTCCCTGGCATGGAGGACCCACGACGGGTCAACCGTGTCCTGAGGTCCGGCTCGATCTCTCCGAGCAGCAGTCTGACGAAAGGAATGGTCTCCGTTGACGCACGCGCAGGTCTACTCGATAGTGGACGATTTGGTCGGGAAGGGACTCTCCGGGGAGGACGAAGACCTCGTTTCCACCATGCCGCCCAGGAAGGATATTGGCATGCAGCTACAGCGAAAGATGTCCCACACGTACTATTCCATGGGGGTCAGCTACTACCATCGTGCCCACATCCGAAAGGCGATCGACTGTCTGGAGAAGTGTCTAAAGCATGATCCGACCGTCGCCACGGCCCATTACTGGCTGGGCGTGTCCCATTCTCTCTGCCGAGACTTGGAGAAGTCCATCCACCATTTCAAGTGCCTTCTCGAGCAGACTCCCTCGTCGGTCATCGCCCATTACCATCTCGGCGTGAACTACACGGCGATCGGTCATCACGACCTCGCCGTCCGGCATTTCGAGAGGGTCGTCGAAGAGAACCCCGAAGAGGAAAACGCGCTCCAGAACCTCGCGAAGGCGTACTTCTCGTGTGGAAGGACGATGGAAGCGGTCGGTGTCCTCCGCAAGGCCGTCCAGTTGAACCCTGACGATGAGCGGAGTCGGAGGATGCTCGCCGAGCTCACGGACGTGGCCGAGCCCTAGATCAAAGTCTAGCAGAGCCGGAGAAGTCGCGCGTTAGCACCGCAACGGACTCCGGTCTCCTTGCCGGAGGAGGTCGACTCGCACACTGCCCGGGGTCGTTCACCGTCTCTTTCAAGCCTGTTGGCCTCGGAGGCCGACAGGCTCCAGAATGACCGACTTCTAGCCCGACTTTCTCACTCGTTCCACTTGTAAAGATCGAACTGTTTCATGAGGGCAATCAGGCTGTTCGAGTACTTGGGATCGGTCGCGTAGCCGGCTTTGTGGATTTCTCGCGCGAATCGGTCCGCATTTTTGCAGTAATTGAACGCGTTCCTGTACCTCGAGTTCCTGGTCAGGAACTCTGCGTGCTTCTCGATCGATTCTTCCCAGGAGTGGTACTTCTTGAACCTCGCTCGGACGGTCACCCACTTATTGTTGACGTGTTCCCTCGTCGAGGCGATGACCGACCCGGCCGGACCGGTTCCCTTGATCCCGAACAGGTTCTTGGCGGAACCGATCGTAGCCTTCCCATAGTGGGTCTCAAGGGCCGCCTGGGCGAGTGTCACAGATGCCGGCACCCGTGTTTTCTTGGCAACAGTCCGAACAGGCGGCCCCAGGATCCTGAAGAAGGTCGCTGGCGGCAGCTTGCCTCCCTTCCAGTCGATCAAGTTCCGGATGTTCTCCTGGATGCGTTCCGACTGCAAGTCCGCATCGTCGTCCGGAGGGAGAAGAACATCTCCTGGATGGATGGAGTCGCTGTCGCTCGGCTGAGCATTTTCGACCATGGCGTCCGCTCGAGACTGTCCAGTCACCGGGTACTGAGACGATACCGCTGTCTGCGAACAGGCGGTGAGCGGACAAAGAAGCATGAGGATCGACCCCAGCCCGAGCGTCACGGACCACACCTGAAAGCGGGAATAAGACAACATCTTGACGATCGACCTCCAACGATTATAGAGAAGTCGCCGGAAGAACGCAGAACAGGACAGTCTGCAGTCGCGACCTCTCGAGTGAAATAACACCGGATCGGCGGTCTGCAACATCCTGGCCAACTCTCGGTCCAAAGGGGGTTTCGCAGTCCACAGCGGATACCTTGGGTGCTGTATTGACCGACTTGGGACACGACGTGAGCTGTCCTGTGCGGACGAAAGGGTCACGGTCGAGTGGTGAGGCTCGGCTGGTTACACTCCATGTCTTGTCAGACACGGACAGTGTCCCGAAGGACATGGTTTACTCGAGCAGCCGGCACGACTCGGCGAACCGTCACGTTTCCGGGTAACGACTGAGTTGTTTCCTGGACGCAGAAGTCCAATCCTTCTCGTCCATCGAGGCGGGCACGCTGGCTGCCGCGCCGTTGAGACCGGGGGCCCGCTCGGATCTCTTCTCGAAATCCTGGAAGTCGGGGTATAATGGTGTCTATCCTGAAATTCGGAGTAGACGATCTATCGTCGCTTTCGGACAGAATGAGGAACGCGAATCGCGGAATGCGAAACGATCCGAATAATCATTAGAACCCTCGCAGCTCATTTGGCGTCTCGCGTTCCGCATTTCCGTTCGTGTTCCTCATTCGCCGGCCTCATCGCAAGGCTTCATTCCCAGACTCGGTAGCCTACTCCGAACTTCAGTATCTATCGGGGGCGCTTGATCTGAATTCATCGGGTTCGGATGTGCTGCAATGAGTCACCACGACATCGAAATCTTCCTGGATGGAAAGCTAGCCGGACGGCATCGGCTCGTGGATGGACGGGTGTGCATCGGGAGATCTCCGGCCAGCGACCTCGTTCTGGAGTCTTCGGCGATATCGAGGAGTCATGCCCGGCTGGAAGTGTCGGGTCCCGTTGTGGTCGTGCGGGATCTGGGCTCTGCTTCGGGGACCCGTGTCCGGGGGGTACGGATCGATTCCGTTTGTTCCCTTCATACTGGGGACGAGATCTCCATCGGTCCGTATGTCCTCCGTCTCGTTGCCCGGCTCGGCCCCAAAGGTGGACTTCATCCCGGACGGCCTGATGCCCCGCAAGTGCTGGCCGGTCTTCGAGAGGTCATGCGAGCCATCCTCGAACTCACCACGGTGGTGGGGGTCGCGGACCTCAAGGTCGTTCTAGAAGCGCTTCTCGAGCAGACCACGATCATCCTGTCCGCGGATCGCGGTCACATCGTCCTCGTCACCGAAGAGGGAGTCTCCCCCCTGATGACCCACGTGGTCGGCGGCTCCAAGCCGGACGCCGACTTCAGCCGCACCATCTGCCGCAAGGCCGTGGAATCCAGGGTCCCTCAGCTCCTATCCGTCGATCCGTCCTCTCCGGAGGGCCAGGCCCTTGAGAGCCTCCGGGCCATCAATCAGCCGACGATGATCGCGGCCATCCCCCTGGTCGATCATTCGACCGCCGAAAACAAGGTTCTGGGGGTCATGTACCTGGAGATCCCGCAGCCTGGTTCCGCGATTCTCACCTTTGAGCCCGATCTGCTCCGCGAACTCAGTCGCCTCGGGGGCGGCGTCCTCAGGACGGCTCACGATCGACGCCAGCTCATCTCCGACCGCGACCAATGGAGATGGTTGGCCGCGCAGATCGAGGATGAGCCGGACCTCTTTCGATCCGCCCGAAGCTCGGCCATGCAGCCGGTCCTGGAAATGGTCAGGCGAGTTTCCCCCACGGATGTGACCGTGATGATAGAGGGTGAGACCGGCACCGGAAAAGACGTGGTTGCCCGGACGATCCACCGCATGTCCCAGAGGGCACAAAGGCCGTTCGTGGCCATCAACTGCGCAGCCATCCCCACGGATCTCATCGAGGCCGAGCTTTTTGGCTGCGAGCGAGGGGCCTTCACCGGAGCGATCGCCCGTCGTGTCGGACGGATCGAGGCAGCACGGGGAGGGACGCTGTTCCTGGACGAGATCGGAGACATGCAGATCGAAGTCCAAACCAAACTGCTGAGGGTCCTTGAGACGCGTACGTTCGAACTGATCGGTGGGAACGAGACTCTGCAAGCGGATGTCCGGATCTTGGCGGCCACACACCAGAATCTGAGCGAGTTGGTGAAACACGGAAAATTCCGGGAGGACCTCTTCTATCGCCTCAACGTCGTGAGGATCCAGGTCCCCCCCCTCCGCGGCCGTCTCGATGACATCGAGGCTCTTGTGCATCAGATGCTCGTGCTGGGCAACCGCCGGTTTCGCCGACGCCTGTACGGTATAACACCCGAGGCGCTCATCGCACTCAGGAACCATCGCTGGTCAGGGAACATTCGTGAGCTGAGGAACGCCATCGAGCGGGCCTTCATCCTGGGATCAGGGCATCTCATCTCCCTGGAGAGCCTCGGATTGGCGTCTTCTTCTTCCCTCTCGGACTCGCCTCCAGGCACCCCGGAGGAGGGGCGGGAACTCCCGGAGCAGGAATCGTTGCCGCCGGTGAAAGACCCTGGCGCGGACAATCACGGAGACGGGCCCACTCTGGAGGACTACCTCGCTTTGCACGAGATGACCTATGTTCAGACGACATTGGACCGCTTCGGCTGGAACATCACCAAGGCGGCAAAGACTCTGGGGATGACGCCTCCGTCACTCCACCGCAAGCTGCGCCAGCTGGGTCTGAAGCGTCCTGAACGGTTTCCATCCCGGTGACGACCCCTCCGTCTTGGCCCGACAGTTGCAGCTTCGCGGCGTCGTTGCTTCACCCTCGTCCTCTGCGGGAGCTCATAGATAACGATGGATACGTCTTTGGTCCCTCTGCCTCCGGACTGCCTCGAGAGATTTAGAGCCATCCGGCTTCTTGGACAAGGAGCCTATTGCACGGTTTGGCTGACCTCGCAGATCGGGCTGGACCGACCGGCCGCTGTGAAGGTTCTGACTCCGGCTTCGAGCGGTGAGGCCGACCTCCTCGCGCGGCTGACCCTCGAAGCACGCATCACCTCGACACTGAAGAGCCCGCACATCGCGGTCGTATACGACCACGGTGCGCTCCATGGCATCCCGTGGATCGCTTTCGAGTATCTGGACGGCCCGAGCCTGCTGTCCACTCTCGCCCACGGACCCATGGCCTGGCGGCGAGCGGTGCAGGCAACCTCCCAAGTGTTGGCGGCGCTCGAGGTGGCGCACGCTCGCGGCGTGATCCATCGGGACATCAAACCGTCGAATGTGATCGAATCGGGTCCGGATCGTTTCAAAGTCATCGACTTCGGCCTCTCTCGCTGGCGCGAGTCTCGCGAGGCGGTCACCCGGACCGGTGCCGTTGTCGGAACGCCCGCCTATTTGGCCCCGGAAGTCATCCGCGTGGCTTTGGCCAGTCCAGCGTCGGACATCTACTCCACGGGGGTGCTCCTGTATGAGCTTCTCACGGGAATTCCCATGTTCCCCCCGGACACGATCCCGGCGATGCTCGAACGCCATCTCGTCCTCTCCCCCCCTCCCCCCAGCCAACGCCAGCCCAAACTGCCACTGGGCCTTGACGCGATCGTACTCCGAGCGGTGTCCAAGCTCCCTGATGATCGGTTCTCGTCAGCCCAAGAGATGCGACGGTCTCTTGAGGAGCTCATCAAATCAGAGACTCCCTCCTCTCTCGGTTCGAATCGGCATCCGATCCGGCCAAGGAAGGCGGCTGTTCCCGCGGCCGCTGTGCGGCTGCCTCGATCCGGAGGCAACACGAAGAGAACACGCCTCATGGTCTGGACGTGCGTGTCGATGATCTCGTTGACTCTTGGCATCGGCGCTGCCGTGGTCCATCGCACGCGGCCGACCTCGGCCTCGCCGATTTCCGGTCCTTCGGCTGTTGCTCCTGTTTCGACGCGGCCGATCCGGCCGGCCATCGCGTGGCTCGCGCTGGGCATCGGTGAGAGAAGAGTGGGAATCTGTTTGGACACCCTGGAGCCGGAGCCCGTCGAGATCGAGGTTGCAGTCCGACAGGAAGGGACCCGTCGTGAGTTCTTTCGAGAACGGTGTCGGATGAAGCACTGCTTCCGGAAAGTGGTGGACAATCTGGCACCCTCGTCTCGTTACGTTGTCGAGGTCCGGCCGATCGACCCGACTGTGAGGTTTGGCAGCGGGGTGACTCGGCGCGCCTTCTCGACCTGGAATCGGTCCAAGGCGCAGGTGATCGCAAACGCCGTACAGCAGCTGTCTTCTCTGTCGCGTCCTCTGGCTCTCGAGTGGTCTCCCGAACACCTGACCGCGATGTCCGAACTCTACGGAGCGACCGATCCGGAGCTGGTTCCGACGCTTCTTCAGGCAGCCATGTCCCCGATGGTGACGGCGAACAACGAGTTCCGGTGGGCGCTCTTCGACGCGGTCGAGCCGATCCATGATCCACGGCTCCTTCCGGCGATCCGGCGGTTGCTCACGGTCGCTCCTCTGGAGCAGAGCCGCTGGGGCCTGATACGGAACGTCGGCTGTTCGCACGAGCCAGAAGGGATCGATCTCCTGATCGAGCAGATGCGGTCTCGCCGCTTCGAGAACGATCTTGAGCCCGAGTGGGCGTTCGCGCCGTCGCTCGCGCGGTGCGACCCGGCTCGCGCTGCAAAGTTCTTCGAGGAGGTGACCCGTGCTTCCGGCGCGTGGTCTGAGCTCGAGCAGAAGACCGCCGCGATTGGCGTGGGACTGTTTCGTCGCCTCGATCTCGTGGTCCCGATGGTGGCGATGGCTCTGCGGTCAAAGCCCGCCGTCACCCGCGCCGTCATCGCCGTGCTGGGGCTTTTGGGCAATGACGAGAGCAAGAACGGGCTTCGCAGGATCCTTGCTTCTGTCCAGGGCGGGTCGCCACCCGGCGAAGGCGGCCGCACGACCCAAGAAGTGGTTCGAGCTCTGGCCGTCTGTGCCGGCCCTGGCGACGTGGATCTCTTGGCTGAGCTCGCCGGAAGCCGATACCCGATCCGTCAGAGGGTCGAGGCGACCATGGCTCTGGGGACAGTCCCGGGAGGCGGGGCCGTAGCCCGATTGGTCGCCCTTCTGGGGGACGCCGTCCCCGAGGTTCGGCGAGCGGCCGCGACCGCCTTGGGCAGACCGGATGCCGTCGCGGCCATTGAACCGCTGACAGCGCGTCTGGGGGACACGGAAGCCAGTCTGGGGCGGGTACCCCGGGCCCTTGGTCTGATCGGAGACCGACAGGCAGTGCCTGCGCTCCTCGAATTCGTGCAGCGTGTGAGGCCACGGGGTGGAGCCGGATCCGTTCTCGATCGTCTCGTCGTGTGGGACCGTGCCGAGGCACTGTGGGCTCTCGGCAGACTGAAGGCTCCGGAGGCGTTGAGCCTGCTGGAGGACGGCGTCTGCGACCCTGTCTCGTACGTACGTTTGAGGTCTATTGAGGGTTTGGGGTTGTTGGGGGATCCCAAAGCTCTGGTCCTTCTCGAACGCGTTTCGAAGAGACCCGACGAAAAGGAGTTGGTCGTGAGAGCAGCCAACCGTGCGACACGGATTCTCCGCAGCGGTCGTCGAAACGTTGGACGAGGGATTGTCGTGGATGGGGCAGCGCGGGTTGTACGGACGGGGCGGTCCGTGGAGCCGGGAGAGGCGATCGATTTCGACACACAAGGAGTCTGGCTCGACCGGGAAAAACCCGACGATCTTCCGCGCGTCGAGCCATCGATCGCGGCATTCGCCGGATTCCTGAGGAATCGCGAGCCGTCGGAGCGCGCCAAGACCCGTGTGGTTTCGTACGACGGTGGAGCGCTGTTCCTGGGGGGCGCGTCAGAGGCGGATTCACGACGGTGCGGATTCGTGGTCGTGTCCGTGGACGAACCGGAGAAATGAAGTTCTCCCGACGAACACCTTCCAAAGCACATTCTTCCCGGACGACGAGGGTCGGTGGCTGATCTTACGACAAGGGCCTTTGCCGCAAAGAACCGGACAGTCCCCCTGCTCCAGCGGTCGTGCTAACCTGAAGTGTTCAGCAGTCTTCCGTTCGTCGTGAATGTATCGCTTCTGGCTACTGTTCTCGTGGAGGCGCCCGACGTTTTTCTGCCTCAGGCGCAACGAGTTCCCGGGGAACTATCGTCGCCACATCCCTCCAGAGGCGTATCACCCAATGGATACGATGCATGTCCCGTGAGACATGCATCATGTCCCGTAGGACATGGAACCCCAGTGATCGGCTGAATGAGTCCAGAAATGACCGAGTGTCCGAAAAGGCCACATCAACGGGCAACGCACTGCGTGCCCACTGTGTTGTGCGATCTTTCGACCGTCCGTCTGGAACGGCTGCGCGACTTTTTTTTCGCCGCGGCCATGATTGGCCGGAAAGTTGCACACTCCTGCGGCATCTAGAGTTCAACGAGTCATCAGCGCGGTTTGCCCGGCCTTGGGCCCCCGCACTGACCTCGCAATATCGCCTTGGAGGCGTAATCATGCACCTGTCCATTCCTCGCTATTTGCGAACACTGACCGTGGCACTCGGTCTGGCCGCACTTCCCATGACCGGAACTCAGTTCTGTGCGTACGCCGACACACTTGAAGATCGGATTCCCCGACAGCCTTCCGTCGAGTCGGATCGATCCGTGTGCGATAGTGCAGTCGATACCACTGAAAAATCCAACAGTCCGACCAATCCTCTTCACGTAAAACATGAGATCATCAAGGGCGAGCTCGAGTATGCCAGGAGGACCGGGTCGCCGCCCGTCACACTGATCAAGATCAATCGAGTCGAGTACGCCTGCGAGGGGAACGAAAACGTGCTGGGTAAGCTCATGGGTCTCAAGGGACATCAGGTCGAGATCGACGCATTCGTCCGAACCCAGAGCGGCTGGACCATCCTGCAGGTCCTGTCGGTCAAGGAGCCGTCGAACGCCAACCACGTGGTCATCCGGGGGGTGCTCCAGGATGCCAAAACCGTGGGCTCCACTTTCGTGATCAAGATCAACGGTGCCGAATTCCGGTGCGAGGGAGACTCGCTGGCCATGGGACTGCTCAAGAAGAACAAGGGGCATAACGTCGAAATCGACGGCGTTGTGCGGACGGAAGGTGAAGCTGACATCCTTTCGATTTTCGAGGTCCGAGAGAGCTCGTCTCTTGAGAACAGCTCCCTTGAGGCAGCAAACCCCTTGAACGTGAAGCGTACGATCATCAAGGGTCTGCTCACGGCGGCCAGACGAACCGGGTCGCCGCCCGTCACGCTGATCAAGATCAACGGAGTCCAGTACGCGTGCGAGGGGAACGAGAACGTGCTGGGAAAGCTCTTGAGTCTCAAGGGTCGCCGGGTCGAGATCAACGCGTTCGTCCGAACCCAGGACGGCTGGAATATCTTGCTGGTGCAAGCAGTCAAGGGTTAGACCGTCGCGATCCAGATCATATCGTCATCATTATTCGGGGCGCGCCCCAGGTCATAAGGGGCCGCCCCAAAAAAACATCCAAACCCACTCCACCGGCCTCGGCAGACCGCGTTATCCACGAAACATGCACCCGGGGTGGAGATCCCGCTTGACCTTCGCCCGCCGAAGTCCGCATCATGCAATCCGTAGAAGAGCCCGACGAGATCGTTCCCTCGTGGTGCGCACGAGTGTGCCACGAACGCTCAGGCGCGGACGCTCGAGAGACTCGCCGCTCGAGTCGAATCCCGCGACCCCATCGCCTTCGCCGGTTGACCAGCATCGAGAGTCGATCCATCTCCGGACAGCAGGGAGGCCGTCGGTATCCGTGGAGCCCTCTGGATGATCGAAGACATCTGTCCCTCCTGCGGGAAGCCTTTTCAACAGCCCACAATGGGCGACACGATCACCGAGTGTCCACTGTGCAGAAGTCAGTTCATCCATCGCATCGACAAAAATAGAACACCCCTGTCGAATAATCTGACTCCCGACCAGACAGCCGCCTCCACAATAGCAGGCATCCTGGAGGGTCACAACCGCTTCCTCGTTCAGGGAGTGCTCGGCACGGGAAGCATGGGAGTGGTGTTCAAGGCCACCGACCGTCTTACGGAACGTCCCGTCGCCATCAAGATCCTGACCCATCGACACCCTAAGTCTCTCGCCCGATTCCAGCGCGAAGGAGAACTTCTCCTGGCGATCGAACACCCCCACGTGGTGAAGGTGTTCGAGTTGGGTGTCATAGAGGGGTTCCCGTACTTGGCGGCCGAGTGCATGGAGGGCGGGACTCTTCAGGAGAGGCTGAAAATCGGGCCCAAGCTCTCGGTCAACGAGGCTGTCCGGGTCGCTTTGAACTGCCTCGCCGGCTTGGACGCTTGCCACAAGAGAGGGGTCGTCCATCGGGATCTGAAGCCGGCGAACATCCTCTTCTCGATCGATGGTTGTGCCAAGATCGCCGATCTCTCGCTTGCCAAAGATTACGGGTCGGTCGATCGGCTGACGCAGGTGGGGAGTTGCCTTGGGACCCCGCGCTACTGGTCTCCTGAACAGGCGCGCGGAGAAGCGGTCGGCACGGCGTCCGACGTGTTCTCCATGGGGGTCGTCCTTTGCGAAATGTTGGGAGTCCTCCAGTCCACACCTCTTGGTCTGGCAGAAGCGAAGGAGGCGGCCCAGACCCTTTCCAAAGAGCAACCGCCTCACAAAGAGGAACGGAGCGAAACGGTCTCCGAAAGAGTCCTGAGCGTGCTCGATGCTCCGGAAAGACGTTCGTTGCGGGGCCTTCTCGAAAGAACCTGCTCGACTTCGTTGGCTGAAGTGGTCTGCCGCTCCGTGGCCATTCCGATCAGCGATCGATACTCTTCGGCCGAGGAGTTCTCCCATCATCTGAGAAAAGCACTGGGGCAACCCGTCAGCCTTGGCGGGCTCACGGAAAAGCCGTTACCCAAGACGAGCTCGAACCTCCCGCAGAGTCCGATCGTGTCCGCGTCTCTGAGGAACCGACGGCTCAGGTTCGGCTTGTCTCTGATCGCTCTTCTCGTGTCCGTGAGTGTCCTGTCCCGCGTGGACTTTCGAGACGAACCTCGTCCGGTTCCGGTAAAAACGACCCCGTCTGCGCGACCGATGAACGATGAGCAGGGCATGGTTCTCATCGAGGGCGGCGAGTTCGCAATGGGAGCGACACACGAATTGAGCTTCGCGGCCTTTCCGAGACGGGTGTTCGTGGACAGCTTCCGGATCGATCGATACGAGGTGACCAACAGGCAATTCGCGCGGTTCGTCGCGGCAACCGGCTACCGAACCAATGCTGAGCGGGCAGGGAGTGGGTACGTCTGGTCCGATGGTGCATGGAAAAGCGTCCCGGGCTTGAGTTGGCGCAACCCTTCACCCTCACGCCACGGGTTTGAGGATATCGAGGATTTCCCGGTCGTCCAGGTGAGCTGGAATGACGCGACCGCCTACTGCGATTGGGCTGGGAAAAGCCTTCCCACCGAGGCGGAATGGGAGAAGGCAGCGCGAGGGGGTCTTGAAGGAGCTCAGTATCCTTGGGGAAACGAGGACCCTCGGGATAGAGCGTGCTTCGGCTCTTTTCTGGAGCCTCATCGTGTAGGTTCTTTTTCCTCAAACGCCTATGGTCTGTCTGACATGGCGGGCAACGTGAAGGAGTGGTGCTCGGACTGGTACTCTGCCGTATCATCGCGAGAGCCGGAGATCAGAAACCCTCGAGGTCCACTCTCCGGCTCGCAGCGAGTACTGAAAGGTGGGGCCTTCAACCAGCCGATCTTGGAGCTGGCGTGTGCAAGCCGCACCTCCGCGGAACCGAGCATGTCCTTCCACAACGTCGGATTTCGCGCGGCAAGATCCCCGCGCTGACGACCGTTCGGTATTGAAGCCCGACCCCAGGGTGTTGAGGACGGCCTTCTTCGTGGGACTCCCAGCGACAGTGATCCCGTACTTATCCGTTCTGCACCCTTTATCGTGCGGAGTGCCGACGCAGCATCGTTTCCCCCACAACAGCCCTCTGTCGCAGAGGTGCGACGTTGTCGTGACGCCATCACATCCGTCGCACAACTGCGACGCAACGGCCAAGAGACCAGGGCATAGGCTCCCAACTTCACGCTCACAAGCAATCACGGTATACTCCAGACTCAATCATTACCGCGTGAGCTGTCACAGACGAAGAAACATCCGCCCCCGTCTTCCGGCCCCACAACAGTGCGGCACACAGCTTGCTTGATTCGTGGAGAAGAGCGGATTGCCGTCTCTGGAGAAGAACGCTGATGAGAGAGTCTCGCGGATTCACGCTCGTCGAACTCATGGTCGCGATGGGCGTTGGCCTGTTGGTCCTCCTCGTTGCCTACAATGGGTTTCACGTCCTGTTCCGGAGTGCACGATCCACGGAACGAGAGTCCACACGGGCACTTCTCGAGGCCCAGATCCTGGAGCTTTTGCTCCAGGATCTTCGCTCTGCGAAATCCGTGGTGGAGGTGTCGCCCCAAGACTACCAGGTCACCCGCTACCTTCGGGTTGGACCGGCCTTTCGCGAGTGCAGAGTGAACTGGAGCCTCAAAGCCGGGTCCGTGATCACCCGCCAGGTGGAGGGCGAGCCGATTCGCAGGTTCGCCTTCGTGCACCTCATCGATCCGAAGGAGCCGCCGTTCAACCTGAGGTTGGAACGTATGCCCGACGGTCACTTCGTGCCGTAGTGAACGCCGATCACTCCCACCCGCGTACAACCGTCACTCCACGCAGGCACATCGACTGACAGGTTCTCTGATCGCCCTCCGCAGCCATCCAGTCGACCTGGACGGTGACGACCACCGCACCGGTTTCATCTTTGCTCGCCGTCACCTTTCTCCGGCTCCTCGTCATTCGATTCCCCGTCACGTATTGCGCTACTTGGGCCCAGCGTCCCGTGCCCTGCGCGATCGATCCGTCAGCATCGTTCATCAGACACGTCTCAGTGCCCGAACTCAACGTCGGGAACTCCCACAGTTCGAGCTGGGAGAAAGCCTCCAGAAGAGCCTGCGCTTCGAGTGTAACCGCGACGTGTCGCTCGGCCATGCGCCCGATCCGATGACTCGACGAGAACATCGTCCCAAGTGGAATCAAAGCGAGGACGAGGATGGCCAGACAGACGAGAGTCTCGACGAGCGAGAACGACGAGCGAGTGGCGACGACGGCGCGGCCGCAAACCCCGGACGTCTGCATCGCGAGCTCGGCCCCTCCTGTCCGTTGGACATCGATCATCAACGTAAGATCTACCCCGGCCTGATCCTCATGGTCGACGGCCGGCCGAGGCAACGGAGTCTTGAAGCGAGGCTTCAACGATACCACAAAGGAGCACCGTTCTCGTATCGCAAGGGTGGGAAACCTCAAGTGGCCTGTCAAAGCAAGACCCGGACCATCACCAATCCGGAGAAGACGATTCCCTCTTGGCACGTCTCTTGATGTATCATTGAACTGGTCAAATCGTGTGGCGATCCGCCATTCGAGGAGGTTCTCCGTGCTCAGACAGGTCATCATCATGGGTTCCCTGGCCCTGATCGCCATTGGGCAGGTTGGAGTCACGTGGGTTAGGGTTGCGAGGACAGGCGGGATCGCGCTCCTCGGCGCGTGCGCCGGCGTGGCGGGCATACCGTCTCCCGTGGGGGCTGAACAACCCGGCACCTCGACATTGGAACGTGACGCGATCGACTATGAGACCCTCGATCCCGAGGCGGCCCTATCCAAGAAGGTCGAGCTGATGCTGCCCCATTGTCGCACGAATCTCGAGAAAGAAGTCCTCCGCGTGTCTCACCTGGGACTGCTCTGGGGGCGGAGGAACAACGACTTTCGCGATGTCCAACTGGAAGACCTGATGGCCCACGCCCGTCAGGAGTCGGGCCATGTGCTCGATCTTCTCGACCGCGGAGAAAAACTCGATCCCGCCGGAGCAATCGGAACGAACGCCTGGGACTTCCATTCGAAATCGACCAACGATCTCCTTGGTTACACCTCGTTCAGTGTTTGGCAGGACATCCTGCCTCACTACCTGCTTCACGGCAGACATTACAGCTCGAAGATCACGAAATTGTGGAACGTCTATGTGGCGCCGTACCCTGCTGACCGTGCCGACGCCTTGATCTACGGACCAGCAGGCCACAACGGACCGATCACCTCGGAGATGCAGCAGATGGCAAACGCGTTCCGGTTCTACCCGCAGATGGTCAAAAAAGAAGGTGAAGAACTCGCCAGGGCCAAGGTCGCGAAACTGGTGACGGAGATGACGTCCACCCTGGCCGCGGAGCCCGAGCTGCACGTCAAGGTCACGGCCCACCTCATCCAAAAGAACTACCGGATCAGCGGTCCCCGGACTCCAGAGGCCATCCGACGGTACTTCTGCATCGAGATCCAAAGAAACCTGAAGCCGGAGAGCTGGATCAACCCCGTCCGGTTCGACGACGACATCGCTCCGTCCCCGGCGAATGGAAACACGGACAACAACGGTCTAAAGCGTGGGGACTACGGCAAACAGATCGTCCTAGGAAGCTCCTACAACGATCGAGGAATGATGTACTGGTACGCGGTCACTCGCGACAGCAAGAGACTCCGGGAGATCGTCGGAAATTGGGCCGGGGATCCGGCCAGTCTCCGCCGCTCCGACTACGAGATGCTCCATGCGAAAGGCTGGCTGAAGTACGAAAGCACGCATCCGGAGCTCTATCGGGATGTCCTTTCGCAACTGCCATGATCGCCGACACTACGACAAAAGATGAAATAGGGCAAAGAGCGGTCGTTCCTGTTAAAGTAGGGGGAGGAAGCTCGAGAGAAAGCATCAGTCGACCCAGGGGACTCCATTGCAGAATGACCAAGACCCTCAGGAAATGGAGAGATCGTCCATGTTGAGAGAGTGTCTACTGAGAAAAGGGCCTCAGCGGATCGGCGAGATCCTCGTCCAACGTGGATGGCTCACTCAGGAAGACGTTGACTACGCTCTGAGCCTCCAGAAAGACGCCGGGACCAGGAGGGTGGGGGAGATATTCCTTGGTCTTGGCTGGCTGACCCCAGGGCAACTGTCGAGGGCCATCGCGGAGCAGTTTCAGCTCGAATTCCTGGATCCGGATGTTTTGACCAACGGCTGGACGCTGCTCCGCGAGCTGTACTCGTGGAAATGCAAGAACCTGAGGATCCTGCCTCTGAGAGATCCGGAACAGAGGGTGTTCCTGGTGATCTCCGAATTGACGGAGCCCCAGAAGCTCCACCTGGAATCCGATGAGCTCGTGGATCTGTCTCGCATCCAGTTCGCGGTGACGACGGCCACCTTCCAGATGCAGGTGTTCAACGAGCATCAAGCGTGGGATGAACCCGAGGAACCAACCAGCAAAGAGCCCATCTGCTACCCCACCCCGCCTTCCTGGCTTCGAACGCTTCAAGACCCGATTGAGGACTCTTCCGAACAGCTTCCCGTCGAGGCTCTCCAAGCTCTGGGATTGGATGGCTCGAGGGTCCCGCATTCCCCGAAAGAACAGGCGAGCGTCGCCCGCACGGCCGTGCAGACCTCTTTGCAGTCCGTTCCGCCCTCGCTGTTGGCGCTCTCTCTGGAGCGTCTTCTCTCGAGTATCGGCGCGCTGTGGGGGCGATCGGCCACAGAGCTCCAGAGATCGGCCCGGATCTTGATTCAGAGAGGTTCCAGACTGCGGATCGAGGTCTCGCGTCCGGTCTTGGTTCCAGAACAGATCGTGCTCCAGAAGGGCCCCGTTCGGAAACGGGTCCTGGGCGCGACGACTTTCTCGCCTTTCCAGATCCAGGTCACCATCCCTTGGTTCTCAGTGGACGAGAGCTCACTCGAGGCATCTTGGCCAAAGAACTGGCCGCCAAAGGATCTGGTGGATTCGCTGGACCCCCTGCTCACAGAGCTGTGCCTCATCATTCCCTCGCTGAAGACCAGCGAGAACAGTATTCGCTGGCTGGGACGAGACACTCTCGCCCGCAGGCGGCTCAACCGTCACACGATGGTCTCGATGGGACTCTCTCTGGAGGACTCCCGGATCGACGACAAGCAGGAACTCTGGTCCGCGCTCCTCGCTCGCGCGCGGCGACTCGAGGCCAACCGAGTGGCCCGCGGAGACTGGACCAAATGGAAAGTAGTCCATGACGACACTCTGGACATTTGCCCCGGTGGCATCCTCGGTCTGGCCTCATTGATCCTCGATCAAGAACCGGAACGCGTGGCTGGCTCTCTGCAGGTCGACGTGACCGAAGGGCCTGCGTTCTCACTGGAGATCGTTCGGTCGGCTGGCGGACCGACGACGGCGGATTGTGGGCATTCCGGAATCACCCTCCGCGTGGTGCTCCCCGCGGCAGCCACGACCCCACCGAACCGTTGAGTTCGTACAGACTCCGAAGAGAAGACCGGCCCACGCGCCTCGTCGTCCATGTCTTGACACCCGCGAACGACCCGTGTAGATAGTCACGCATGGACTCAATCGTTCAAGGCTGCACGCCGCCCTTTTGGACACAGCGCCCCACCTTTCGCCGACAAGCCGCCGTCATCGTCTCGGCGACGATCGTCTCCCTCCTCGTCTTTGCGTCCGTCTCTTCGGTCTCGACCATCGGTCGATCCGGAGCGCGACCATCCCCCCTTTCCCTCATTCCGTGGCCCGCGAAACTCGTGCACGGTCCGGGGGTCTTTCGCCTCGATCCCAACGCCCGGATCGTAGGTCGAGGGGCCGCACTGTCGGAGGCGAGAAAGCTCGCTTGCGAACTCCGACCTGCCACGGGCTTTGGCCTCCCCGTGAGTGAGTCCGGAACCGGAGCCGTTTCGCTCGAGCTCGATCCAGCGTTGCAGGGCTTGGGACCGGAAGGATATACCCTCGAGGTGACGTCAACCCACGTGTCGATCCGATCCGCTGCCGCAGCCGGTCTGTTCTATGGCGGCCAAACCCTCCGACAGCTCTTTCCCACGGAGATCTTCTCCGCGTCGTCGGTCAAAACCGTGGATTGGACCGCGCCGGTCTTGAAAATCGAGGATCGTCCACGCTTCGGATGGCGTGGCCACATGCTCGACGTCTCGCGACACTTCTTGGGCGTGGACTCCGTCAAGCGACTGATCGATAACATGGCGCTCCACAAGCTGAACGTGTTCCACTGGCATCTATCGGACGACGATGGATGGCGGATCGAGATCAAGAAATACCCCCGGCTCACGCAGGTCGGTGCCTGGCGTGGAACCGCCTGTGCCATCCCGAATACTCTCCCGGGTGAGACCTGCAAACGGTACGGAGGCTTCTATACCCAGGATCAAGTCCGGGACGTCGTCCGATACGCGGCCGAGCGGCACGTCCAAATCTTGCCGGAGATCGATCTTCCGGGTCACAGTCGGGCGTTGGTCACAGCCTATCCGTGGGTGCTGCCATCGCTCATCAACACCTCCAAGAGCGTGCAGGGCCACAAGGCCAACGCGCTCTCCCCGGCGAAGGAACAAAACTACCGGATGATCGAGGAGATCTTCGCCGAGCTCGTGGAGCTCTTTCCTTTTGAATGGTTCCACATCGGTGGCGACGAGGTGAACGCCAACCTCTGGAAGGATTGCCCCGAAATCAAAGAGCTTCTGCGCCGGGAGAAGCTCGCCAGCCATCAAGAGGCCCAGAACTACTTCACCCGTCGGCTCGAATCGATCCTCGGAAGACTTGGACGACGGATGTGCGGCTGGAACGAGATCGCCCACGATAGCCTGCTCAAACGGACCGGCATCATGGCGTGGACAGGGAACGAACCGGGCTGGGCCGCTGTTCGGCGCGGATTTCCCACGGTCTTCGCTTGTGCTCCGTACAACTACTTCGACATGGGTTACCCGGACGGGAACGATGAACCGGACTCGCAGGTCTGGGCGGGTCTGATCGATGTCGAGCGAACGTATTCGTTTGAACCGATGCCCGCTTCCACACCGTTGTCTCTCGAAGAACGACGGAACGTCCTGGGGGTGCACTCCTGTCTGTGGACAGAGTGCGTGCGTCCGTGGAAGTCGAAGACCGGTTGGCTCGAGATCGCTTCTTCCGAGGAAGGTGCCCAGTATCGAACGTTCCCCCGCCTGTGCGCCCTCGCGGAGGTCGGATGGAGCGAGCACTTGAAGCGGTCTTGGGTCGAATTCCGTGACAGGCTTGGCCCTGCCCACTACCTCAGATTGTTCTGTCGCGGGATCAAGTTCCGCGTTCCCCCTCCGACCGTCAGAGTTCTGGCCAGGGGCCAGTTCGAGATCGTCCCACCCTTTTCCGGCGCCGAGGTGCGCTTCACCTCCGACGGGTCGGATCCAACCTGCGCTTCGCCTCTATACCGGAAACCAATGGTATCTGCGGATCCGTCCAAGATCCGCGCGAGAACCTACCTGGCCGGTCGACCGAGCGCGGTCTGTTCCGGTCCCGATCGGGCCGCCGACAACCGGCCGAGGAAGGCGCGATGAAGCTCCACCTGGTCGACTGGATCATCATGACGACGTGTCTGTTCGTCTGCTTCGCTCCCGCGCTCTTCTTTGGGCGGCGAGCCGGCAAGGACACGTCCGAGTTCTTCGCGTCCGGTCGATCGGTGCCGTGGTGGCTGGCGGGGCTCTCCATGGTCGCCACCACGTTTTCGAGCGACACGCCCAATCTGGTGACGGACATTGTCCGGCGTCAGGGCGTTGCCGGGAACTGGTGTTGGTGGGCCTTCACCTTGACCGGCATGGCCACGGTGTTCTTCTACGCCCAGCTCTGGCGCCGTTCCGGAGTGATGACCGACCTCGAATTCTACGAACTGCGCTACTCCGGAAAGGCGGCCAGCGTACTCCGAGGTTTCCGATCGGTTTATTTGGGGCTCTTCTTCAACTGCATGATCCTGGCGACCGTGAACCTCGCAGCCTGCAAGATCGCCGGGATCCTGTTCGGCCTCGAGAGATGGCAAACCCTCCTCATCTCGGGCTGCCTCAATGTGGCGTTCGCCGCGCATTCTGGTCTCTGGGGAGTCCTTGTGATCGATATGGTCCAGTTCTTCCTCAAGATGACAGCGGTGATCGCCGCGGCCTACTATGCCGTCCAACTCCCCCAGATCGGGGGGCTCGAGGGCATGGTGGAGAAGCTCTCCAAGCTCAAAGGGCCTGGAGGTCTAAACTACCTCAACATCCTGCCGGACTTCACGAACAACTGGGACCTGGCCGTGGCTGTCTTCATCATGCCGGTGGCCGTCCAATGGTGGTCTGTGTGGTATCCGGGCGCGGAACCGGGAGGGGGAAGCTACATCGCGCAGAGGATGCTCGCCTCGAAGTCCGAAAAGGATGCGCTGGGAGCTGTCCTCTTCTTTAACGTGGCTCACTACATCCTTCGGCCGTGGCCCTGGATCCTCGTCGGGCTCTGCTCGATCCTGGTCTATCCGGAGCTGTCCGACATCCAGAGCGCGTTTCCAAACCTCGATCCCAAGCTGCTGGGACACGACATCGCGTATCCGGCCATGCTGAGGTTCCTGCCGGTCGGCTTCGTGGGACTGATGGTCGGAGGACTGATCGCGGCCAACTCCTCGACGATCTTGACGCACCTGAACTGGGGCGCCTCGTACTTGGTGCACGATTTCTATCGGAGATTCGTGCGAAAAGAGGCCAGTGAGGGACATTACGTCTTCGTCGGCAGGCTCGTGACCGTGGGGCTGTTCCTCTGCGCCGCCGGGACGGTTTATCTGCTGGACACAGCCAAGGATGCGTTCGACCTCATCCTCCAGATCGGCGCCGGAACAGGGCTCCTGTACCTCGTTCGCTGGTTCTGGTGGCGCGTCAACGCCTGGTGCGAGATCGCGGCCATGGTGAGTTCATTCTGTGTGTCGGTGGCCCTGCTCGTCCTGAAGAATCAAGGGGTGTCGATCGGCGTCCACAAGGGCCTTCTCCTCACGGTCGCGGTCACCACGGTGTGCTGGCTCCTCACGGCGTTCCTTGCTCCGGCCACCGATCGCGCGACTCTCGTCGAGTTCTACAAGAGAGTACGGCCGTTCGGACCGGGATGGGCCTGCATCCGGCAAGAGGTGGGCCCCGATTCGACGCACGCCGGCTCATCGCACGAGAACATCCCTCTGGCGCTTCTGGGGTGGTTCGCCGGAACGACCGTGATCTGGTCTGCCCTGTTCATCGTGGGAAACGTCCTGTATGGACGCACCGGGATCGCGCTCGCCTTGTTCATCGTCTTCGCGATCAGCGGCGCGGCTCTTCTGTTCACGATCAACAGGCTCTGGGCACGGGACTGACGCCTCAAGAGAAAGATCGGCAAGAGAAAGCCGAAAAAGTCGCACGAGCGACGCGCCAACGCAAAGCGAGCTATTGCCTGGAAGAGGGGATGCCGCTTCCCGAAGAGGTCACTCTCGACGGGGGATCTCCGACCGTGGTCTTTCCGAGCAGGTGTCCCCCTGGCCCGCCCGCTTGGCGCAGACACGCCAGCGGATGTCCGGAATAAGCCGATGGAATCTTCAAGCCACAGATCGTAAACAGAGAGGGAACCAGCTCTGTGATGTCAGGAGGAGGCTCGACCAGGCCTCGCTTCGCAAACGACGGACCGGCTGCCACGAACATCCCTTCGGGAACGTGACCAAGCCAACTCTTGGCAAAGCCTCCTACGGCTCCGTGGTCCGAAAACACCACCAGATTGTCCCCGGCTTCGAGGATCTCCGCGGCATAGTCCCCGATGAACAGATCCATGAGCCTGTGCAGACCTTCGATCACGCGCGCATGCCGCCGTGGAGGATGGTAACCGGGTCGCAGATAGGCAACGTCGCAGTCCTGGGCATCCCAGAAGAGGTGATAGGACGTGTCGATGAATCCGAAGTGGACGAAGGCCACACTCGGTTTTCGATCCCTCAGGATCTTGAGAGAGTCACCGAACTTCTTGAGCCCCGTGTCCACGAGCTCCTCGGCCACCGCATCCGAATAGGTGACCTTGGTGGGGCTGGGAACCTCCGCGTGATCCAAGAATTCCCACACCTTGGCTTCCCTGGACGGAACGGCCCGCCCTCCAACCGTGATCTCCTTAGTGTCAAGGGAGACGCTCTCGACCGTCTCGCGACCGCCCTTATCGTAGAAGATCTTCTCCGCCCATGAGATGTAGAGAGAAGGGAACCCGGCTTTGGCCAAGAGACTCCATGTGTTCGTCGTCCCGGCGATGCTGCCCGCGTGGATCAGATCGATACCGCGCTCCTTGAGGACCTCCAGACTGCCTCGCACCAAGTCGAACCATCCAAACGTGCCGGCCGTACCGAAGTTTAGGCGGTCGAACGCGATGGTCGACACCGGGGGATCCGAGTGAAGAATCCCGTAACTCCCCTCCTGCATGAGTTGAGCGAGTCTGGGCATCGCCCCGGACTTGACGAAGGGCATCACGATGTCCCAGGTGTCCGAATCGATGCAGACGAGGACGGTACGAGGAGGCCCGTTCTTCTTCTCGGCGGGACTTCGAATCGGCCGGATCGGCGCCAAAAAACCGGTCGGGATCTGCACGGGATGACGCTCGAGAGAGATCTCCAGAGGGGCGGACGAGACCGGATAGACCGGGAACCGGCGAAAATACAGGGGGTTTTCGGCCGGATGATCCTGATTATTCTCCGAAGAGCTTTTCACTCCGGGTGCAGAGCCCCCGTACACGATCGCGGAATACCAGCGGCCTTCCTCGCAGTCCAGATCGACCTCTGTCCGGTAGACCGATTCGGAAGAACGACCTGTCGTGACGACCGTCATGGGGCTCGCTGTCCAGCCGTGCAATGGATCGATTCGCCCTTCCTTGTTCCAGGAACCGGCGAGACGAGGGGTTGCTTGAAGCTTCGCGTTCAGCGTCAGGACGACCCTTCGGCGTCGGACCGTGTTGTTCCTGACCCGGTCGGAGTAGTCACTCCTCTCGATCCGCTGAAGGATCTGAAGAGCCTGCACGTTGCCGGGATCCTGATCGAGGACCTTGGAGCACTCCTTCTTGGACTCGGCCAGATAACCGCCGTTCCAGTAGGTGACACCCAGGTTGTAGCGGTAGTAGACGCTGCCTGGGGCCATCGCGACAGCCCGGCCGATGCAGTCGATCGCCAGATTGATCTGCGCCGGGTTGCCGCAGTGAAGTCCCATTCCCACCCTGTTGCAGAGGTCGGCGGGTACGTTCTGGACGTCACCGCCGCGGATGATTTTTGCCGCCTTTTCGTATTCGCCCTTTGCGACCAGGCCCTCGATCTGAGCGACAGACGCCGTTTCTCTCACCGAAGCCTCTGGCGACGACGCGACATGTGGCTTCGGTCGGTTCTGCGACGGACCCTCGGGTCGTGCGCTCACGACGCCAGCGGCAAGGGCGGTAACGATCAAGACGAACAGGTGAAATCGGCCGAATGACATGTTCACGGCTCCACGCTCCCGGACGTATGCTGTCGTGCCGGCCGGTGGCGAAAGACCGCCGGACCTCAGAGTTTTGTGGGCTTGATTTTCGACTTCTCCCTGGCGTAGCACTCGGGACACATCCCATGGGAGAATTGGAGATCCGAGCGACTCTCGATGTAGCTCTCGACCTGCATCCAAGCATTCTCCTCGCCTCGGATCCGCTTGCAGTACATGCAGATCGACAGAAGTCCCTCGAGATCGGAGAGTCGAGTTCGAAGCCCCATGACTCGCTCTGCCACACGAACCCGCGCCACCAGGTGATCGATGTCCAGAGGCTTGTTCAGAAAATCATCCGCCCCTGCCTCCAGAGCCTCCAGACAACGATGTCGTCCTTCGAGAAGGGTCGTCACGATGATGTAGGTGTACTTCAGACCGCACAGACCGCGGACCAACCGACAGAGTTCCGGGGCGCACATGGAGGGCATCAACCAGTCGGATATGAGAAGCGGATAATGCTTCTTGGTGAGAACGGCCAGGGCTTCCTTGCCGTCGGCCGTCTCAGTGACCGTGTGGCCAAGCTTCTCCAGGGTAACCCGAAGCAGCATCCGGCTGGTCATCTCATCCTCGGCGATCAGGACTTCCATCGGACCCTCCCCGAAGTGACGTCGATCCACACGATCGCGAAGAACATTACCAGCAAGAAGAGGCCCCCGGCAAGCTTCCCGCGATACCAATCGATTTGAGATCTCGTCCTGGGCCCTATACAATGCGGTTCGAGTGTCGAGGCCGGTTCTTCCAAGGAGTGGCATCCGTGAATCTTGGCTACAACAAGAACCACGGGAAGTGGTTCGCCAGCGCGATATCTCGGGCGATCCGACGATTCGAACTCATCGAGCAAAACGACTCGGTCTGCGTGGGGCTCTCCGGAGGAACGGATAGCGTCACCCTTCTCTACATGCTCTGGTACGTCCGACACTTCTCGCGGCTCAAGTTCGACCTTTCGGCCATTCACGTCCGGACCTCTCCGGAGTACGACACGGACGTGTTGCGTCGATACTGCGAAGAGCTCGACGTCGAATACATCGAGGAACCTCTCCGTCCGACCCGGGCTCCCGATGGGGAGAAAGTCTGCGCGATCTGCGCCCGTCTGAAAAGAGGAGCCGCCACCTCGGTTCTTGCAGGGCGGGGGATCGCAAAGCTCGCCTACGGCCATCACGCCGACGATGCGGCCGAGACGCTCCTGATGAACCTGGTGGAGAATCGGAGACTCTCCAGCTTCTTTCCAAAGGTCTCTCTCTTGGGAAGCCCGGTGACGATCGTTCGCCCGATGATTTACCTCGACAAAGAGACGATCCGAGCGGTACACCGATTTGTTGGGCTGCCGGTCCTGGCGTTCGAATGTCCCCACGCGCGTCATAACGTGCGCGAGAAGTACAGGGCCCTGATTCCTCGGATGGAGGAAGCGCTCGGACGCCAAGGCCTGTCGACGAGGGTCGTACGTGCGCTCGAGAGAGCAGACGAAAAGAGCCTCTGGTTGACCGCGAGCTCTCGCCAAACGCGAAAGGAACGACCATGAACGAGAACGGCGCGAGAGAGCCGATCCACAGATCCAAAAGTGGAGTCATCCGTCGGCTCTCTGACCCGCAGATGCTCGCGCTCTTGAAGGCAACCGTCGTCAAGGGGGCGTCCGGTCTGATCCTATCCTCGGAGACGCCTCCCAGGCTGCGGATCGGCGAAAGCCTCGTTCTCGAATCGGATCGGGTCCTGCGGCCGGACGACACGCACCGGCTCCTCTTCGCTCTCCTTTCCGATTTCGAGCGCGATCGGTTCGAACAAACGAACGATCTCGATCTGGGCCTCGATGTCGAAGGCTTGGGCCGCTTTCGCCTCAACGCTTTCCGGCAGAGAGGACAGGTCGGACTGGTGCTGCAATCGATTCCCTCGCGGATTCCGTCGGTGACCGAACTGGGGCTCCCTCCTGCGGTTTCGGAGCTGGCGGAGCTCAAGAGAGGACTCGTATTGGTGACCGGCCCAAAGGGAAGCGGAAAAACGACGCTCCTGGCCGCTCTCATCCACAAGATCAACTCCGAGCGTCAAGCCCATATCGTGACGATCGAGGATCCCATCGAATTCGTCCACAAGAACCTCAAATCGGTCGTCGAACAGAGGGAGATCGGAGCCGACACCGACTCGTATGCCGCTGCTCTGCGAGCGGTTTTGAGACAGTGTCCCGACGTGATCCTCGTCGGAGAGATGAAAGATCCCGAGACCATCAAGGCCTCCGTGACGATCGCGGAGGCGGGCCATCTCGTCTTCTCGACGCTACTCACCCGGACAGCAACCCAGTCGGTGGCCCGAATCATCGATGCCATTCCTCAGGATTCACGGGCTCAGATCCGCGCCCAGCTCGCAACGACTCTGAAGGGGATCGTCTGCCAAACGCTGATCCCGTCGACCGACGGTACCCGGCGCGTGGTGGCACGCGAAATCCTCGTGATGACGAACCCCATTGCCGCGATGATCCGAGAAGGCACTGACCATTTCATCGCCAGCGCTATCCAAAGCGGAGGGCCTCTCGGGATGGTGACGATGGAGGCGTCGATCAACACCCTCCTCCAGCAGCGCGTCGTGGATGAGAAGGTCGCAGAGTCCGTCCTCGGGTTGATTCGCCCCTCGCCGGAGGGCCCTCGGATCTCCCCCGAGGATCTTCTGCCTCCCCTGGAATCAGAGACCCAGCGGGCACGCGGCTCGTTCTTCCACAACTTCCTCCTGTTCGGCTCGATGGCCTCTCTCTTTCTGGGGGGAGTACTGGAATTGTGGAAGATCCAGCCGGCCGGGATGCGTCCGGAGCATGGATACGGCGTGGCCACAGTGTTCTTCCTCCTCTACATCCTGGATCTCCTCAGAATGGTCAGACAATGACCGAAATGATAGAGTAGTGGGTGGTGATGATCGGCGTGCCATCGCCGGGGGAGTGACAGAATTCGTATGGTCTCGGACATCCCGACGTTGAGCTGCTCGAAATTGGCTCTTCCAAGCGTCTTGGACAGCTTTCGAGATCCGGATCCGGCGGTGCGCCTGGGCGCGGTGCGAGCCTTCCTCGGCTCCGTTCGTCCTCCGTGTTCCACGTGGGCCCATCTCGCATGGGCAACCCTGCAGGGAGAGACCGACGAGGCCGTTCGCACCGAACTGCTCAGGCTCGTGGGACAACCTGACGGCACCGGATACTCGGCGCTCGAGATCCATCTCGACTCCAGAAGTGCCCTTCCCAGAGCCGGTGAGATCGATCTGCTGCGGCGCTCGCTTTCGAGTCCGGAACTGTTCGCCAAGGTTTTCGAAGGGATTCTCGACGTTCAGTGCCGGGCCACGGCTGCGGCTCTTGGCGATCTGGCCGAGGCGGATCCGGACGTGATCCATTCCACACTGGAGCAGTGTCTCTACTCGCGAGACGTGACCACGCAGAGCGTCGGCCTGGCCACCCTGCTCGAGATTCCGGAGAGCCTGGCGTTTCCTCTTCTGGCGAGTTTTCCCGAGGAACTCGCGTTGGATAAGGCCCAGGCACTGTATCGTGAGGTGTTGTCCACCTTCGACCTAAGGCGTTTCTTCCGAGACCACTCATTGAACTACTACCCACTGAGATGCCTTGGAGAAGGAGGCATGGGGGCTGTCTACCTCTGCCGGGATCTGAAGCGCCCCCCGCGTCTCGCGGCTCTGAAGTTCATGCGGCCCCCCGAGCATGGGGCTCCGGATCCGGACACTGTGGCACGATTTCAACGAGAGGCGAGACTTCCGCTCCTCCTGAACCATCCGGGGCTGGTGAGAGTCTTTGATTTCGGGGTGGAGTCATCGGTCCACTGGATCGACGTGGAGTTCATCCAGGGGGAAACGCTCCTGAACCTGCTGCGGCGGGAAGTGCGTCTTCCGTGGGAGAAAGCGCGGACCATCGTGGGTCAGCTCGCAGAGACGCTCGACTATCTCCGCCGAAAGCGCGTCATCCACAGAGATATCAAGCCGGCCAATCTCTTCCTCGCCCGCGACCCGTCCCGGGCCATACTTGGAGACTTCGGGCTCGTTTTCGTCGATGATGCGACACTGCAGACGTGTGTCCCAGGATACCAGGCGACCCAAGGGCAAATGATCCTGGGCACTCCGGGCTACATGTCTCCAGAGCAGGCGACCTGCGGGATCGTCGACCATCGATCGGATCTGTTCTCCCTTGGAGTCATCTTCTACGAAATGCTCCAGGGAAAACCACCGTTCCCTTGCGAGACATTCTCCGAATACCTGATGTCGGTCACGAAAGGAGGGCCTCCTGACTCGCTTCGAGGGGCACCTCCCCCTGGGGCCGAGGAACTCATTTTCAAACTCCTCGCTCGACGTCCCGAGGACCGTTTTCAAACAGGGGCGGAGCTCCTGGAAGCGCTCGCACGATTGTCGGATCATCGACGGGACACGGATGCCGAAACGACTGAGCTCTTGGGCGGAGCTCCGACCGGAAGACCCACCTCCAAGGAACGGTTCGAGTCTTTCCCGACCCACTCCAAGGCGCAGACTTTCGTAGCATCGGCGATCACGCCTGGGTCGAGCCAAGAGGGCGCGACGGTGATCCGCCGCGTACCGAACGGGATCGGAGCTCAGAACAGGCCATTGGAAGAAAACGCTCGAGGAATGGCGCTGGAATCGACGGGATTGAGGTGGAAGGAGGAACGGCTCCAGCCTCAGAACCCGGCGGGAGAGGCGGTGTGCGCCACCTACGACTCCCCCGCGGTGCAGAAGCTCCGCGTTCTGTTGGCCGATCTCAAAGAGTCGCCACTTCCTCCGGTCCGATCGAGCGAACGCAGGAAAGCTCCGGCCGAGGGTCCGATGTTCGTCGACAGTCCTTCACACCCCGAGCATCCTTCGGAAAGAGAGGTTCCCCCCCGCGAGCACGCCGTGCCGGGAAGCGGTGCAGCCCCCAGGGCCCGCGGAGTCGAGCCCAGCCCTTCGCAGGCGATTCCAGGGCCGTCGTTCGTCCCCACCCCTCCTTCGATCGGGATCGAAAAAGTGTCCTACCCATGGGAGCGACCGGCTCCCCAGACTCCGGATCCCGTGCCGCTGGACGGGAAACAGTTCGACGATCCGATCGTCGATTGGGCAGAGTGCATGCCGTGGATTCCTTGGCTCTGGTCCTGGCTTGTGTCGATTTGTTCGATCGGCTTCCTGGGGTGCGCGGCCTTGAGCGCCATGGGCAAATTCTCGGTTCCCATCGTAACCGATCCGACCGCCGCAGCCATGGGGGCCGGGTTGTTCCTCATCGGTCTCGGGTTGAGGCGTGCCCGTCCCTGGGCGTACATCGCCGGTCTCACGACCAGCTTGGTCTGCCTCTGCACGGCGTTGGCCTTGACCTGGATCTCCAGAACCTCCCTGCATGGGGAGATGCCCGACTGGTGGTCCCAGCTCCTTTCTTACGTCGCTCTCTGGGCCGACATGCCCGGTCCTCCCGCTATCACCCTCCCCCCTCCGATCCCTCTTTACGTCTCCTGCGTGATTTTTTGGGTCGTCTCCCTGTCGCTATTCTCCAAGGAAAGCCGGGTAACGTTTCTCTCCCTTTGGCCCGTCGAATCGGTGTTCCTCCTCACCCTGGCACTGGGGCTTCTGCTATGGCCGATCACGTGCCACGGACTCGTCCATCTAGCGCTGTGGATGGAGTGACGAACGGGGCTCTCTTAGAGGTGAAATCTCTCAGCTCGGCGAAGACTCGTCTTCGTCAGGGACGTCGGCTTCCGGAGAGGATCCCCTAAGACCCGCGCGCCGAAGCTTCTTGTGCAAGGCGGTCCGATTCAGTCCAAGCAGACGCGCAGCCACGGTCACGTTGCCTCCGGCCCGATCCAGAATCAGCCGGATGTAATCCTTCTCCTGCCGGCCGAGATACTCCTCGAGAGGCAAGACCGGCGCTTCTGGCGCGGAGGGCGCGGAGGGCGCGGAGGGCGCGGAGGGCGCGGTCGGAGTGACATCCTTGGCCACGTTTCTGTCAAAGGGCAGGCTTGCCGGAGTGATGCGATCAGTCGGTTCCAGGATGAAGGCTCGGTCGATGACATTCCGAAGCTCACGCACGTTTCCCGGCCATCGGTAGGCCTGCAGAGCGGCCACGGCCTCCGGAGTGACACCGTAGAGCTTCCTTTTGAACCGACGATTGGCCATGAGAAGCATCTCGTTGACGAGGGGCTCGATGTCCTCGGGCCTCTCTCGAAGCGGCGGAATCGCGATGGATACCACATTGAGCCGGTAGTACAGATCCTCTCGGAAATCCCCCTGGCTCACGGCATCCTCGAGGTTCCGGTTGGTCGCCGCCAAGAGGCGCAGGTCGAGCTTCAGACTCTCCTGACTCCCCAGACGCTCGAACTGCCGGCTCTCCAACACGCGAAGCAGTTTCACCTGGAGGTCTTTGGGCATGTCGCCGATCTCGTCGAGTAGAAGGGTCCCGCCGTGGGACAGCTCGAGCCGGCCCAGCTTCCTGGAAACGGCCCCCGTGAACGCTCCCTTCTCGTAGCCGAAGAGCTCGGCCTCCATCAAATCCTTGGGGATCGCCCCGCAGTTGACCGCGATGAACGGGCCGCGCCATCGGGTCGAGAGCTTGTGGATGGCCCTGGCCGTGACGTCCTTGCCAGTGCCGCTTTCGCCACGGATCAATACAGTGACATCCTCCTGGGCCGCTCGCTCCACGATGCCCAGGACTCTTTGCATGAGGGGGCTCCGGCTGCCCCGGAACACGTCGGCGTCCTCGGTCAAATCGGCCGCGAGCCATCTCCAGCGTTCCTGATCGCTCACGATCTGCCGCCGCTCCATCGCGACTCTAAGAGCCCGACCTCCAAGGGCGGACACTTCCTTCAAGAGCTCCGGCTGCAACTCCAGCGCCTTTGGGAACAGCTTTTCACTCTCCAGATACAAGATCCCAAGAATCTGACCCGATTCGATCAGAGGAACCCCCAGGACCAGCACCGGTTTCGTCCGCGCCAGACTCGCAATCCCGTCCAGGATCGAACCATCCCCTGCGTCGACCAGAAGGACCGGCTCCGCGGCGGAGATGGCGCGCTGACAGATCGTACGACTGAAGTTGTCCTCATTGGAGGAACCAGCGCCGTGGTAAGCCAGGATCGGAGAGAGACGGTCACCCTTTACGAGGACCACGAATCCGCGTGACCCATGCACCAGCCCCATGGACTGCTCGAGAAGGGTCTCGAGGACGGCCTGCAGATCGGTGATTCCTACCAGGCGGGTCAGATTGATCAACCCTCGCACGAGGTTCGAGAAGTCGTCTCGAGAAACGGACGGCGTCGACAGTTCTTGGGCGAGATTGGCTTGCGAGCCCCGGCGCAGGATCTTGAGAGTGTACGGACCGACCCCCACCTCGTCACCGGGCGCGAGCGTCGCCGAATTGATCTTGGCGCCTCGCAGATACGTCCCCTCTGTGCTGTTGAGGTCGTGGAGCATCAGTCGCTCGTTCTGGACAGACAGGCGAGCATGGATCTTGGAGACCGTGCGGTCGCTCAAGACCAAATCGTTGCTTGTCGCCCTCCCGACGCTCAAGCCCTGGGACGACACCGCTATCCGCTGAATCGATTTCCCCCTCAAGAGGACCTCGACATCGTACTCTTCTGCCACTCGACCGCCTCGCTGATGAATTGACCGTATCGCCTGCACCGTATGGAGCGGGACGTCCTGAACACGCCCGAGTGTACCCGGGTCTTCGTCGTGCTACAAGGGGTTAGAACCAATGGCCGCAAATTCCCTGTATGAATCGATCCGGACGCGGGATGTGCGGCGAGCATTCGGAGCCGGAGGTCGAGCCGACGACAACGTCCGATGACGCCCTGCTCGGCGCGGATCGGTCACTGGCCGGGCGAAACGTCGTCGCGGGCACCCTCCACGAGACTGCGCGGACATCCGAGCTCGATCGCCAGTTCGACCACGAGATCCTCGTCCTGGACCGGTGAATCGATGGACAAGACGCCTTTCTCTCCCAGGATCTGGCCCGTCCTCAGGAGGAGTTCCTCCTTGAACGGTTCGATGAGACCGAACTGTTCCACGGCGATGCTCTGCGGGACCTCCCATTCATCGCCCAACTCCTTCTTCCTCGATTTCACCGACAGAAGGGTAATCACCTCTCCAAGGAGGAGCTTCTTGCGCAGCCGTGAGCGCTCCGGCTTCCCTCTGGTGAGGCGGCTCGCCATGTCAGCCAACAGTCTGTCGAACTGCCAGAACCGGGCCAGGAGACATCGACGCCCCACCAGGTCGTTCTCTTCGGCGAACTTGTCCCCGGGCGCAGCGGCCAGAGCTTCACCATCCAGGTCGAGATGGGGAAGGATCGAACGGATGAACTTGCGTGCCCATTCGGCACAAGGACGACCCGGAGCCCCCACGGCCGTAATCTGAAGGTATCTGAGACCGTTCACGAGCTCAGCCGGGGTCTTCGCCTTGACCAGACGGAGGATTTCTCCCAGGCGTTCGAGAATGTTGCCGTTGGGAAGCAGCCTGACTTGCGCGCCGGACTCGTCTTTGTCGAGCGAGGAAAGCCCCTCCAGATAGCAGTCCGCGCGATCCGGGGTGAACTTCGGTGCCAGACATTCAGCCAGACGCGCCAGGACGCGCGCGCCCTTCGATTCGGGTTGGCAGACGATCGCCTCCGGTTTCTTCGAAGAGGCCTCTTGAACCAGACACATCTCCAAAGCATCCAGAAGAAGTCGATCGACCTCCGCGGCCTCCGGACTGCTAAACGGCAGTTCCGACAATCTATGATCCGCCTTGATGTGACCAAAAAACTCACAGATAGCCTCTTTGCGTCCCTGGGTCATCTTCGCCGACAGTTCACCAGCCCAGGAGAGCTGCCTGGAGTGTGTTCGAGGGTTGACGGCACCGGAGTCCGAAGCCGCTCGAGGAGCTATCCATCCCATCCAATGGGTCGAAGTGAATCCGGCGATGCCACAGACAGCCACCCCCGAGACGAGCCAAAGCCAGAGCCGATGCCGGCGACCGGGCTTTCCCCCCTCACCGCGAGCCCCCAGAGTCACTCGCTTGTAGCTTCCGGACGAAGGGTAGGAGACACTCGGATCCTTGACTCGTCTGATCGAGGACGTGTCGGTTCGCGGGGCACCGGTCATGCGAACGGTGCCGGCCACGGACTGAGGCGGCGGCAAAGGCTCGGACGGCAACGGCTGGTTTGAGGTCCTCTCGCCCCCAAGTGTTGGCCTGGGCACGGTCTCCGAAAACCGAGCGGGCAAAACCGGCATCCCGGCCCTGGCATTGGAGAAGAAGGGGTGCAACTCCTGGACTCGGGGAGATTCCGTGAAGAAAGAGCCGGTGGTCCCAACCATCCTCTCCACGAGAGTCAGCTGCGATCGGAACTCGCCCGCTGACTGAAATCGCGAGGACGGCTCTTTGGCCAGACCTCGAGACAGAGCATCTCTCATGGGTTTCACGAGTTCAGGCGGGATGAAAGGCTGCTCATGGATGTGTTTGCGCACGATATCCAGAGCGGTATCGGCCACAAAAGGATGGTGACCGACGACCATGGAGTACAGGATGACCGAGAATGCGTACAGGTCGGTGGCAGGAGACAGAGGATCGCCCAGAGCCTGCTCAGGGGCCATATAGGCGGGTGTTCCCATCACCAGACCGGAGGCGGTCTTGGGCCCGGAACCTCCGGAATGCATCTTGGCGATGCCGAAATCCGCGATTTTGACCACTGGAGGTTCGTCCACGGAAACCAGGAGGTTCTCCGGTTTCATGTCACGGTGGATGATTCCCAGACGATGAATGGCCCCCAGCCCGTCGAGGACCTGCTGGCAGATCGACAGGATCACGGATGACGATAGAGGCGACCGCTCGGTCACGACGGTCGAGAGAGGTTTTCCACTGATGAGTTCCGTGACCAGATACGGAATGTCCGCGGCAAAGCCGAAATCGAAGACAGCAACGACATTGGAGTGAATCAGGCCGGAAGCGATCCGAGCCTCGGCCGTGAATCGCTCCCTGTACTGGGGATCCTGAAGGAGCTCCGGAGCCAGAAATTTGATGGCCACCGGACGGTTGAGCGCAATCTGAATTCCGCGGAAGACCTCCCCCATGCCACCGATGCCAATGCGTTCCCCCAGCTCGAACCGCTCACGGAAGCCGGCATCGCCGCCCACCCGATCCAGGAGGCTCATCATTCTATGGTAGACCGCCGATGGAATCGGATGCAACCTCGAGAGAGGTCGAGACATGATCGCCGCCGGGTCCCTTTCGATTTGTTCCAAATTGTTCCAAAGCACGCGACTGGTCCCCGTGAATGTCACTCTTATGGAGACAACTTCGCCGCGGCAGCTTCCTCGACTTCGCGCCGACATTGCACGTCGAGATGCGCCCGGGTGCGGCTCTCTGGTAGACTGAAGACCGCGATCGACAGAAACTTCTCCGACAGATATCCAAATGGCGCTGAAACGACGGACGACGAAGACGGCCAACCTGCTCCGATCCCGGGATGACGGCCGATCCCAGATCGACTCTCTGTTGCTCGGACTGGCCTCCCTCGACGTCGAAATGCGGTGTCTGTCGGCGTTGAGGTTGGGCCGGCAGGGTGGGCTCGAGAGTCTCGCTCCTCTTGAACAGGCCGCTTCGGACGCGGACTCCGTGGTCGAATTCTGCGCCAGGACCGCACTGGAGCAAGTTCGACTTCGGGTGTCGCGGGACTATGCGAGCTCTGCTCCGGGCAATCTGGACGACCTCCACCGGAAGCTCGAATCCCCTTACGTGCAGGAGCGCTCCGTAGCCATCCGCGAGCTGGACCTCCACCGGCGCAAGGAATCGCTCCCCGTGCTTCTCGCGTGCCTGTCTCAGGAAACCGACCCCATCGTTCTGGCGCCTCTGGTCCGAACGATCCTCTCGTTTAAGGACCCTGCTTCCCGAGACACGATGCTCCACTACTCCACACACAGAGACCCTCACGTCCGCGCCAGCGCCGTGGAAGGCATGTGGGGATGGTCCGATCCGGCGATCCTGGAGACGGTGCTGCCCTTGCTCAAGGACCCATCGAATCAGGTTCGCGGAGTGGTCTTCGTGCTCATCATCCGAAAAGGAGAGCCTGCCTCTCGCACGTTGGCGGAGAGACTCCTGGCCACCAAGACACTCTGGATGCAGCTCGCAGCGGTCTACGCCTTGGGTTCTCTCCCCGATCCTTGGGCTCGCCAGATCTTGATCAAGCACATCCGCGACGTGAAGGTTTCTCGGCTGATCCGGACGGTCGCTCGAGAGGCGATCGCACTTTCAGGAGACGGTGGCGAAGTTCCGCTTCTTTCCCAGGAAGGGGAGGGGGCGACCGTTTGGACCGATCTCACCCGTCACCTCCCGGAGTTGCCCGAAGAGGAATCGTTCCTGACCGCCCTCCAAAGCAAGGACCCCCTCATGAGGGTCCATGCCCTCCAGAACGTCGGTCGGTTCCCGCCGACCAGCTCTCTCGACCTCCTCAGGCGACTGGTCGAGCTCGAGAAAGACACGTTGGTCCTGGCGACGTTGGTCAAGGCTCTGGCCAAAGTGGGAGGGATCGCGGAGGTCTCGAACATCCGCCAGTTCTTGAGTCATGATGACGCGAGGGTCCGCTCGAACGCCCTGGAGGCCCTGGCGCTCGTGAAGCTGGGGCCGGAACTCGACGAGATCTGCAAGCAGGTGCTGCTCGACGAAGAAGCCCCGCGAATGCAGATGCAGGCGGCAGCCCATCTCTTCGCGACCGATCCGGATGAGGCGGTGCGTCACTTCCGCGGGAGGATTCTGGGAGAAGACGCCACGGCCAGAGAGAGCGCCCTACACATCATGGCGACCTTCCACGATGATCGACTCCTCGATGTGCTGAAGGACGCTCTCAAAGACCCTCGACGAGGAGTCTACGATCGCGTCCATGAGGCTCTCCGAAGGATGGCAACCTCGTGGGACAAGGCGAGAGACCTCCTGGACTCGTACCATCGGGGAGAAGTCGCCGGAGAGGTTCTGGATGGGGAACCGGTGTCGGCCCTTCTCACCGCGATGAACAGCCAGAAATCCTCCGAGCGGATGAGGGCCATGGGCAAGCTCGTGTATGCCAACGATCCCCGGGTGAACATGGTCCTCGAGCTCAACCTGTCGAACAGGGACTCGGATGTCTGCAAGGAGGCGGCCCGGACCCTGAGCGAACGCCATCGTGTGTTCACACTCCCACGGCTCTACCTTCGTCTGGGAGAGACCTTCAGGGACATGAGCGCCGCTGGTCTTGCGATCGTTCCGCAGTATCTCGCTGAGAGACTTCCGACGGCCACCTCTGAACCGGGATCCACGGGTCAGGGGGATGAGGATCGGCTCAGGTGGGTGGGCAAAGTCCTCTACGACGCCTTCGAGGAGGACATCGATTTCGATCAGGAGCTGCGCTCCGTCTGTCTGGATATTCGGACAGCTCTGGAGCAAATGGGATCACTTCCTCAACCCGTCCTTCCTGGAGAGTCGCTTCGTCACACCACAGCCCTCGGACTGCCCACGATGGGCACGGGGGCGCAGACGGCGGCCAGTGGCCTGTATCGGCGGCCCGACGGGTCGACCCCATCGTCGGGAGTCGGGCAGTACAATCGGACGGATGGGGCCTCTCTGACGCCTGGATCCGGGGGTGCCTATGGGTCTGAAGACGCAGCGACTCCCACGATCGACGGGGCACGACCTCGCACTCCATGGTTCTTCATCGCAACCACGACCCTGTGCCTGATCGGATTGGGCGTCTGGTGGAGCCCCTGGGATCGCGTTTCCGCTGGCGGAGGGCCGGCATCCTCGGGAACGGACGACGAGGGCGGGCCATCGCTGGAACGTTCCATGCGACTCCTGGATGCCATGAGCCTCGAATCTCAGTCTGACCGTTTCATCCAGAGGTTCAAGGGCCGGCAAGTCATCTTTCAGGCCCGGCTCATCCAGGTCAACAACTCCTCATCGGCGATCGTACGGAGCGGAAGTGTCCTTTTCCGCATCAAACTTCCTCGTCCATCCCGAAGTCTGGAACAGATGAAGCCTCCGCTGGTCTGCGAAGTATTGGGGTCGATCGGCCGAAACCACTCGGACGGTTCCATCGAGATCGAAGGAGATCTCAAACCGGCAGCCGGGCCTTGACCGGGCAAGGAGTCAGGGCTCTTCGGCGTAGGGGCTCCCGTGGACCCGGCATCCCACCATCTTGCTGCCCGGCATCAGGAGATAGTTGCCGTACGACCGATCCCCGGATCCAGGATCGTTGAGCTTCACGGTTTCGACGCTCCGTTCGCCGGCCAGAGTCCCGGACAGAAGTCCACCCTTGACCAGCTGGGCATACACCTCATCCATCGGAACGTCCAAATCGATGGTCTGCATGCTCTCGATCTGGCCTTGGAGGGTTCTCTGTTGGCCAAAGCAAAGCCTCAGGTAAATCCGTTCCTGATATTTCAGATAGGCCACCATCGCGAGCCCCAGGAAGACCGACAGGGTCAGAAGAACGAAGATCGTTTCGAGGACCGAGAAACCCCGATTCGAGTTCCGACCCCAGCGCCGACGAATTCCCATGGAGACCTCGCCTCGTCCATTCACACGTCTTTTATAATGTGCCTCATCCTGTCGAAACTGGCAACTCTTCCGGTGCGAGATTGAACGAAAGTGAACATGATTGCGAAGAGTGGTATGCTGGAGCCTGGTCTCTCGAATTCGCGCCATGACGACCATACCACGCGGAGAAGAACCGGTTCGTGCCTTCGGGCTTGCGCTTCCGCTTTCGAAAGGCCAATGGGGAAGCTCCTTCCGGAGAGTCATTCTGCTGGGTTGTTGGCTGCTTCCGATTCTGATCCTCCAGACGGATTCCGCCCGCGCACAAGGTTTTCGTTTGAACAAAAAGAAGACCCCGGCTTCCCCGTCGCTCCCATCTTTCCAGGAGAGTCCCCGGACCACTTCCGTCAATGATGACATCCCCGAATGGTTCAGGAAGATCCTTGACGTCCTGAAGTCACGACGGCCCGAGACCGTGGCTCGCGATGTGTCGTTCCGTTTCGGACGGTTCGAAGGGACGGTCTGGCCTCGGATCTTGGTCAAGGAGGTCCGGAATACCCAGAAGGGCATGGTCGTCGTGCTGGAGGACGACCCGCTCGAGTACCGCCAGGGAGAATCGATCCTGGGCGCTCGACTGGTTTCCATCTCGCCGGATGAGGTCCTTCTCGATCTCGGAGGGGAAAAGCGCAAGTTTGCCGTCCGACACACATTTCCGTCCATCACGGTGCGGACGATCCGCCAGGTCGAGGGAGAGTGGACGACGTTCCTCGAGGGGGAAAAGAGAGCTTTCTACGTGGGCGACACGTTCAAGAACGCACGGATCACGGCGATCGACAAGAACAGCGTCACGTTTCAGCTCGGATCGGATCTCCGAAGATTTCTCCCAAAGCTCGTCAAACCGACCTTTCCGGAGATTCGATTCAACGGCGTCATCAACATGCCGGGTGGTCGTGTCGTGCTCGTCAAGGATCGGGTCGAGCCGGCAAGGATCGGAGACACGGTCCAGGGCGTCAGGATCCTGGACATCACTCCGACCCACGTCCTACTGGAACTCGGCGACGAACGGCGCCAAGTACCGATCCAATAGGATCGGAGAGGTACAACGTGTTTGGATCCCGGAGAGTCCAGGTCGTCGATTTGGGGAGCCACATCCTCAAGTCGCTCGTCGGAACGGCCAATCGAGATGGCACCGTGACCATCCACTCGGTACGAGGGGATCCTGTCTGCGCCACGGACCTCCCGCTCGATGAATACCTCGGGCAGATCCGTCCGATCCTGGAGGATCTCCGCAAGAGTTTCTTCTGGAAGAAAGACCCGATCCATATTGTTCCGGGAGACTCCGTCGTCCGCAATGGGGTCCACAGGCTGCCGGGAGTGGAAGAGAGGAATGTTCCCGAGATCCTGCGAACCTCCCGTCGTCACTTCATTGGTTCGTTTAGTACCCGGATTCCCATCCACGAGAGGAGCTTCCCAGTCTACATCTCGCGAACAGAGGATCTCGTCCACGTCACGGTCGTTCATTCCTACTGCCGTCAGTGTGATATCGACGTGATCCATGGGACGTTCGAGAGCGTCGGCCTCAAGGTCGGAGCGATCGTCTCCCCTCTCCTGGCGAGCGTGGAGCTCGCCGACGTTCTCCTCCAGAACACGGAGGAAGAGGTGCTCGGCCCCCAGCTTCTCGTGGAGGTCGGGGCAGCACACACATCTCTCATCCTGACCGATGGGAGTTCCGTCGTGGCCTATCGAAAGATCTATGCGGGCTCATCGGACTGGATTCGAAAGGTTCACGACGAGTTCCCCGAACTCCAGCCGGGCCAGTCCCTGGCGCTCCTGGACGGCTTTGCCACACACGGACTGGACGGACTGGCCTCGACTCTCGAAGAGGTTGGCCTGCCGGTCGACCATGCCCCGAACATCCGCGGAAAGATCGAGGCTGCCTGGGACAGTCATCTCGAGGCTTTGCGACAAGCCATCCCCAGCCTCGTCCGGAACAAAAACCCCGACGAACAGGCTCTCTTGAAGATCTCTCAAGGACTCGCAATGCCCGTGGTGGTCTTCACCGGCGGAGGTTCGATCCTTGCGGGTTTCCTGGAGCGAGCCGAGGCTCGTCTTGGAGTCGGGATCACAGTGCTCGATCCAGCCACCCTGCCTGGATGCCCTCAAAAAGAGAAATTCCCGCTGCCTCCGGAGACATTCTCCGTCGGAATCGGCGCGCTCAAACTCTTGGGACGATCCGGTCCGGCCGGAGTCGGCGTGGCCGAGGAACGTCTGGTTTCCGGAGAACCCCAGACCGAAGAGCGAGGCTTCATTCTCCAGTCGTTGACCTACCCGTTTCTTTTCGGAGTCGGGTTGTGCGTCCTGATGGCCATCACCACGGTCATCGCCGGATTCGTCTTGGAGTCTGGAAACAAGAGCATCGAGCAGAACATCGACTCGGAGAGGGCGGGTCTCACCGCGCCGGCGGAACTGCAAAAGATCCTCCAGTCCTACCGCGACCTCAGGAGCCGCGAGGTCGCGATCGACGCGCGGTTCACCTACATCGCCGAACTCCTCAGGAATCGCATCGACTGGCCGCAATTCTTCAACGTCCTGGACCAATCCCTACCGCGCGATCTCTGCGTGGCGAAATCGGTGGACGTCCAGGTCCTGTGGCCTGACACGGGCAACGCATCCAAGAACCCGAAGAGGAAAGCCAAATCGATCGTGTTCTCGGTCCTGGGAGAGGCCAAGTCCGTGGCCAGCGTCCAGCAGTTCGTCGAAGCCCTGAAGCGGTGTAATTTCATAAAGAACCCACGGATCGCCAGTTCGAGACTGGCCTCTGGCCCAAGATTGACGTCCGGCGTCTCTGGGTCGATTCACACATTCGAGGTCTCTGGAGAGATCGACTATGGCTACAGTCAGCCGAAGTGACGTCGTTTCCTTCGCCGTCGTTCTGTCGGTGGTGACCTGGATGGGCTTCGACGTTGGCTATCGGGGCTACCTTCAGCCGATCATCGAGAGGGGTGACAAACTGAGGAGCCAGATGGCCAAGATTCGCACCCAAAAGCAATGGGTTCGAAGACTCAAAGCGAAGATCTCTCAGATGGAACGGAAGCTGAAGGTGCTCTCGCCACTCTTGGACGATCTCCAGACGTATCTGATTCGGGACGAACCCGATCGGTTCCGTCTGGCACTCGGACGCGATCTGGCCGCCAAATCGATCAAGAATCTCGTGGTCAGCACTGCGGAAACGGCCTCCCCTCCTTCAAAGTTGGCTTTCCGGAACCCTGTGGATCCCAATGAGCAACTCTCCAGACTGAGACAGTCCTTTCTCAAGGACAACCCTAGGGCCGTATTCACCCGGTGGGTGGTTCCCAGTTCCCTCGACGCCTTTGTCTACTCCGAGAGATTCACGGTTGAATCATCGATCAAAGACCTTCTGCTCTTTCTGGGAAAGGTCACCGCCGACCCGCTCCTGATGGAGGTCACGGAACTCAAAGTCTCGGGTGCCGAGACCGGGACACGATCCACAGACCGGATCATCGCCACGGTCGAACTGTCGGCTCTGGGGCTTCCGCTGGCTGAGACCGGACAGGATTGACCGCGAGGAAACTGAGCACAACAGAACGGACCCCCCACTCTCACGCGGGGGGTCCGGATCTCGTTCTCCAAGCGGCACAAAGTGGTGCCGCCAGTGTTTAAGAGGGCCTATGAGCCTGTCGGATTTCGTCCGAGGGGGCTCCTATCGCCCCGACTGCCCTTGCGTGAATCCCACGGAATACCCAGCCGTCAATCCCTGCTGGAACTCAAAGGAGCGCAACAGGTAACTCGGATCCACGCTGGTATTGAAGGGAAGGTTGTTCCACCCGTCAAAGCGACCGAGCTGGTAACCATAGTTGTAGCCGTGAGCGTAGCTGCTCATCCACATTTCCACGAACACCGGATATCGGATCGCTCGCCACCAGCGCGGTTGACGCGGCCAGCGGTGGCGCGAGTAATAGTGGCCGCCACGGAAGCCGTTTCTATAGTGGTTGCCGCGGTTACCATTATAGCGTCCGGCGTGGTTACCGCCAGACCGGCCCACACCGGCCCGGCCCACGTTCCCGTGGTTGCCGCCAGATCGACCCACACCGGCCCGGCCCACGTTCCCGTGGTTGCCGCCAGATCGGCCCACACCGGCTCGGCCCACGTTCCCGTGGTTGCCGCCAGATCGACCCACACCGGCCCGGCCCACGTTCCCTGCGTTGCCGCCAGATCGGCCCACACCAGATCGGCCCACGTTCCCTGCGTTGCCGCCAGATCGGCCCACACCAG